>Ga0315289_10001882_pt1 | contig 32579 bp, 25 predicted proteins | sample YL17G11_40_MG_FD_203452 | JGI IMG/M metagenome (GOLD analysis project Ga0315289, IMG submission 203452) | Sediment microbial communities from Yellowstone Lake, YNP, Wyoming, USA - YL17G11_40 | ecosystem: Environmental > Aquatic > Freshwater > Lake > Sediment | place: USA: Wyoming | collected... | reverse complement strand
TGGGATTGTGATCCGCACAGGCGGCCAGGCCATCGCGGAGCCAGTTCCATGACTCGACGTAATCCGCCTGGAAGCAGTAATCGAACCCGTCCTGCCCGGGCCACACATCCACGTATGCACACCCGAGCTCGGCCGCCCAGTCCATTACCTTCTTCACCTCGTCCACGCCGGCTTGGCGGGTCTTCTCGTCGGGCGCGGCGAGGCTGCCCTTGCCCCACTTGGCCTGCGTCCAGAGGTCGGGCACAAGCATGCAGATCTTCAGTCCCCTGTCCTCGAACATAGCCGCCACGTCTCGGACGTTCTCGTCGTTCACGTGCCAGTTGCCCACGAGTTCAAGCCCGTCCAGGCCATCAACCCCCGTTGACAGGTCGAGCATCTCCTCCATTGTGGTGCCGCCCCCTCCGTAACCGCTGAGACAGTAGCGGTCCGCGCAGTTTCCGAAGGTCGGCAGGCACGCGCCAAATAGGTGACCCGCAAGCATATCATCCCTCCCGAAAAAGGGTCCTCTCCGACAACCGCTCCCGACTTCAACTCTACGTTGGCTTCACAAGGTCAAGATATCGGCCGTAAGGACCTTCCCACTGGGCCGTGTCATGCGGTTCGTATTCGACCAGTTCGAATGACGCGCGCACCACGTCGCGAATCTCCTGCGGTGAGCGCAGGAAGCCGCGGGCCAGGGCCTGGACGAGGACGTTGCCGGCCACGGTCGCTTCCGTGGGGCCGGCCAGCACCGGCACTCCCGTTGCGTCGGCCGTGAGCTGACACAGGAGCGTGTTGAGCGATCCGCCGCCGACGATGTGAAGCGTGCGGAGACTGCGCCCCAGGATGCTCTCGATCCCTTCCAGCGCGTGCCGATAGCAGAGCGCCAGGCTTTCCAGTATGCAGCGGGTGATCTCGGCCGGTCCGTCGGGCTGCGACTGGCCGGTCCTGTCGCAGTACTGCCGGATGGCCTCGCACATGTCCAGCGGCGCGAGGAATGATTCGTCGTCCGGATGTATCAGGGGGCCGCCTTGGCGGACCTCCCCGGCCAGCCTGACCAGGTCGGCGTAGGAGTATGATCCACCTTGCCGCTGCCAGGCCGCGCGCGCCTGTTGAAGGAGCCAGAGCCCCATGATATTGCGGCAGAGGAAGAAGCTCTCCAGTGTCAGTTCATTCACCATCCTGGCCGAGAAGGCTTCCTCAGTCGTTACCACCCTATCGCTCAAGGCGCCCAGAATGGACCAGGTTCCTGAGCTCAGGAAGGCCCAGTCATTTCCCCTGGCCGGCACCGCAGCGACGGCGGAAGCTGTGTCGTGGGTGCACGGAGCGATCACCGGGCCCTCTTTCAGGCCGGTCTCGCGCCTGACCGATTCGAGCGGCTCCCCCAGGACAGTGCCCGGGTCCACAAGGTCCGGAATGATGGACAGAGGCAGGTCGAAGGCGCGGAAGACCTCGGCGCTCCACTCACCGGCGCGGGGGTCGTAGATCTGGCTGGAGATGGCGTCGGAGCGCTCGCACCGCTTCTGTCCCGTGAGGAAATACGCAATCAGGTCCGGCATCATGAGAAACGTCGCGGCGGATTCCAGGACAGGGCTTCGCCGAAGGCGCAGGGAAAGCAGTTGGCAAGCCGTATAGATCGGCACAAGCGGCAGCCCGGTCCGCCGGAACAACTCCTCCGGGGGTATTCTTCGGGCTGCTTCCGCCTGCATGCCCTCAGTTCGCCGGTCGCGGTAGTGCACGGGGTTCTGAAGCAATGAGCCGTCGCGGGCGAGAAGACCGAAATCCAGGCCCCACGTATCAATCCCTATGCCGTCGACCGATTCACCGAAGCGCTCCGCGTATGTCCTCATCCCCTTCAGCACGTTGCTGTGGAGCCCCAGGACATTCCAGTGCAGCGTGCCGCATAGCTCAACCGGCTCATTGGGGAACCGGTGAATCTCCTCGAGTGACAGCCGGCCGCCATCGAGCGTGCCGACGACGGCGCGCCCACTCTCGGCTCCGAGGTCGAATGCAAGGAAGCGGCGTTTGCTCATGATCCGCTGTGCCTCCGACGGTTCTCAGTCCTCGAACTTCATCCGCTTGGGGTGAAACTTGGGCGCCACTCGCAGCCAGGGGGTCTTGGGCCGGTCAATGTATCCCCACTTTTCGATGGCGCGGCGAAGCTCCTTGTTTTCCGGCTTTCTGGCGTACTCGATGAAATCCTCGTCGGACATAGTGCCGGCAATTGCCTGCTGCCACGCCTTCGCGCCGGCCGTGTAGCCGTCCGGATGTCCCAGCATGCCGCCTCCGGCGGGAATGACGATGTCCGGACCGTACTCACCCACCAGGATCGGCGTCAGGCCCGGATATACCCCCGCGCAAGGCATGGGCCACATGGGCTTGATGTGTCCCAGCTTCGCCAGCTTCACGTGAGAGGTGCGAATGCCCTCTTCGAGGCTGACCATGGGGATGCTCGACCAGTAGGTGGGGGTCAACATCAGATCGCCACCGCAGAGGCGGGCGAGCTTCGCGAAGACGGGCCAGGAGATGCGCGGCTGCGCGGCGATCATGTGCGAGCCGTGCACGAGTATCGGCACGTTTATCGCCGGGTCCTCGGCCAGTTGCCGTATGACTGGCAGGCCGGCCGAGTAGCAGACCAGCAGGCCGTTTGCGCCGAGCTCGACGGCTCTCGCCGCCTTGTCGAAGATCCGCCTCGGCTCGTCGGTGATGCTGAGGAAGTAGATGGGCCGCTTGCCCGTCTTGCCCTCAGCCTTGTCCAGCGCTGCAAGCACGGCCTTGAGGCGGTCTTCGTAGTTGCTGTTGTACACGTCGCTGGTCATCTCATCGTCTTTCATCATGTCCACGCCGCCCATGGCCGTCTGATAGCACTGGTTGGCGACTTGCCGGGGCGTCATACCCATCTTGGGCTTGATGATGTGCAGCGAAAGGGGCCGGTCGGGGATGTTCATCAGTTCGCGGATTCCGGGCACGCCGAACTTCGGGCCCTTGAAGTTCTCCAGCAGCTTGTCGGGGATGATGAGGTCCAGCAGACGGAGCTTGTCGCTATAGGCGAAGCAATTGCCCGCGACGCTCAGGATCATCATTGCGACGTTGTCGCCCCAGGCGTCGATGGGGAAGGCGAGTTGCACCACTGCGGCGCGGCGCGACGCGCTGCCGGTGGGGATCTCGAAGTAGCCCACCATCCTGCCGCTCAACTTGCGCCGCACTTCTTCCGTGTCCTCTTCCACCTTCTCCCACGTCCCGGTGGAACCCTCGAGGGCCATGGACTGGATCAGTGCGAAATGGTCTACGAAGTCCTCCCCCGGCAGTTCGTCATCCATGAAGTAGGTCGCGACGATGTGGTTGGTGCGGTCAATCCCATCCAGGGTCTGCACAAATATCTCGGGATCGTAGTAACGGCTGTACATGGGGAACTCCCTTCCATGAGAGCACCGGTGCGCCTGTCTGTGGTCCCGCACAAAGTTAAGGCCCGCGGCCCGGTTTGTCAATCTCCTGCTTGCCTGCGAGGCGGCTTCAGGCGGCGCTGACACCCTGGCCCACGGGCCGGTCCGCCCTTCGGCCGATGCTGGATTTCAGGTCATGCCGCCGTCGCGAAGGACATGATCCATAACGTCTTTGCAGTAGCTTTCCGGCGGGAGCGCGGTCGTGCTCTTCTGGCAGTAGAGCGCGGCTTAGGCTATACAGGCGTTCCCAACGATGCCCCGAAAAGGGTTGACAGATGAGCCTGACGGGGGTACAGTATTCGTTGGTGTTGTGAAGGGGCTCATGGTAGGGGTAGCTTGTCTTCTACTGTCTGGCAGCGACTGCGCCGATGCCAGAAGCGGGATTCAATCTGCCATAGTGCGCATGGTTTCATTGACATGCCAGTGGTTCGCTAGGGTCACGCCCACCCGAAATCATTGCTGGGAGTAGAGTGCTGATGCATACACAGTTTACGGAACGTCGTTCCTGCCTTAGAGCAGAGGCTGACATTGGCGCAAACGTGGTTTATCCTCGTCTGAACGATGCAGTTGCTCTACACACCCGCAACATAAGCGCATCCGGTCTCTACGGCTGGGCGCATGCTCACATCCCGGTTTCGGCAAGAGCGAGCGTGGCCATGCTTGTGCCGGTGCGGGAGGGGGGGGCAGTCAGGAACGAGCTTGTGGAGGCTCAGGGGCGAGTCGTAAGGTGTGACCCCGACCCGCAGGGACCCGGCAACGCGGCTCGCTGGATCGCGATCAAGTTCGATTCAATCACAGAACAGGACCGCTCCAAGATCGATCAATACGTGCAACGCCATGCCGCGACACCGTGACCGGGTTCCACTCATGTTCACGGCGTGACCTCTTTGAGATTGCCTCGACAATCTGGCGACCGTAATGCCCCGCTCCGCCGGACACCAGCGCGATCTTGCCCTCCAGCGAAAAGCTCTCCAGCACGTTCATCAGATCAGGCCTTTCCTCTCAAGGCCAACGCGGATATCCCGGAAATAGTTGCCGAGTGCGACTACGTCCGCCCCGACCGCCAGAAACTGATACCCTTCATCCATGATTTCCTCGATATTGTCCACGGACGCCATCGTCCCGGCCCATTTCCCGTGCTTGCGGGCTGACTCTGCGATACGTCTGCGCGCTGACAGCACGTCCGGATGCGAAAGCTGGGGGAGAAGGCCGCTTCCGTGGGTGAAATCGCTCGGACCGAAGAACACGATTTCGAATCCTTCGACGGCGCAGATATCGTCGAGCTGTTCCATGGGTTCAGGGTCTTCGATCTGAATCATTACGAACCGCTCTCTGTTTGCGGCCTTCACGTATTCCTCGACGGGCGTCATGCAGTAGTTCCCGTCCGCGTTTCCGCCGTCAATCGGCCGTCGGCCGACAGGCATGAATTTCGTCATTCTGACGATGTTTCGAGCTTCGTCGGCCGTGAAGACGTGGGGGACCATGATCCCTGTTGCGTCAGCCTCCAGGGGCCTGACGTAATCCGAATAGCTTCCTTTTGAGACCCGGACTATGCAGTCCATGTCATGCATCTTCGACGCGCGTATCTGGTTCTCGATGGTGTACCAGTCGGTGGGCACGTGCTCGTTGCAGAGCCAGGTGCAGTCGAATCCGACGATGCCCATGATGTCGATTACGCGCGAATCCATCAGGTTGCTCTTCACGCAGATAGCCGGCCGCCCGCTTCGCAGCTTGGCAAGAACCTTGCTTGGTTTCATCCTATGAATCCTTGTAACAGTGCCAAATTCAATCGTATCGGCGCTCGCCGTATGTCGCTACGGCGACGCCGCATCCCGCTATCCTTCCGGTGCGATCTTATCGAGTCGGACCTCCGCGCCGCCCCGCTCGCGAGAAAGAATCCCGCCGATGATGATTCTCATGAGTTCAAACGTCTGTGCCGGTTCGAAAGGATATCTGCCAGTCCGGACGAATTCCACAAACGCTTCAAGCTGTGCCTTGAAGGCAGGAAACGTGTCCGAGAACTTGCAGCCGGCGGACCCCTCACTCCCGTAGACCTGGTAAACGCCGAAGCTCCCGTGCGCTTCGTAATAGGCCCACAGCACGCAGTCAAAACCGGACTGATGCTTCAGCAGGACCGTGTCTCTGCGCTTCTCGCCGACGTTGCGAACCGAGACGAAGCCGGGTCCTGTCAGTTGATACAGTCCTTCCAGGGCGTGGATGCCATATCTCTCCCAGCTCTTGGGGGTAATGCCCGTTATCAGGTGCACATCACCCAGGCCGCTCATCTGGGCTTTCAGGTCGCGCAGTTCATGAGCGTAACGCATGCAGGAGGAGGAGAGGATCTTCTTGCCCCTTCGATACCATTGGATGAACTGTCTCAGATCCTTCTCGTTATCGGTGAGCGGCTTGTCGATGAAGACAGGCAGGCAGGCCTCAATGAACGGCCGGGCGCGGTCCACGTGCTCGTGGCCGATGTCCGTGGTGATGCAGACGGCGTCTACTTCGCCGATCACATCTTCCGGGTTTTCGACCACGTTTGGGATCAGGGAAGCCCTGGCGACGCTCTGCGCGTCCGCGGGATCATCCGTCCAGATGTGCGTGACCTTCACCCCCGGAATGCCGATGTTCTCCGGCGGCTGTTCGCCGAGGTATTCCGCGATCACTGGGTACGGGCACTCCGCCATGGCCTCCCGGTCATACCCGTTGACGATGGCACTCCAGGAGTATGGGTGGCCGTTGCCTTCAACCATGCCAAGCATGGCCAGACGAAGTTCGGATGGCCTCTGCGCTGCCATGTCACGGTCCTCAGGATTCGGTTAGTGAGCATCGACGGCGCCCGTGTCCCGATAGGGGAGAACAATCGCCGGCGAGGCTTAGTTTTACCGTCTATGCACGAATTCATCAAGTTCAACCGTGCACTGGGAGGGGAAGCATTTGCCATCGTGCTGTTGGCTGACCAGCATATTGGAGGTACTTCTTGTCGGAAGCCCTCCGGTCCATCACTTTCCTGGCCATACCCGGACCTCCCTTACTCGCCGAACAGATACCGCAGCGTATTCGTATAGCTGATGCGCCGGCGGATGCTGGCGGGCATCTTGCGGAACTCCGCCGTCTCGGTTTCGGGGTTGCAGTACAGGTTCATCCAGACTTCCTCTCCTTTGTCGTCGATGAACCGAGCCATGAAGTAGTGCCCGGGGGTGTCCGTGGCCCAGAGCATGGTGTCGGGGTAGGCCTCGGCTATCTTCTGCATGGCTCCGGCGTGGTCGCGATAGTCCGCGGGGAAGCGATGCTTTTTCGGCGCTATCGAGGGGTTGTTCGTGCGCGCGAGTTGGCAGTGGATGTTGAACGCCGAGAAGTCGACGAAGCAGTTCTCCAGCTCTGAGGCCATCTCCAGCGCGCGCCGGTCGAAGCGGCACGTGTGGGCTATGCAGACGCGCACATCCGGCCGTTCCCTGGCCACCTTCAGGATGTCGAAGACATCCGCCCAGGGGTCGCCTGGCCTCACTGCGGAATGCAGCATCAGCGCCATGTTGTGGTCAGCGGCGACGTCCAGAAGCGGCGTCCCCTTCTTGAGCAGGTCGCGGACGAGCGACTGCAGGTAGCTCGACGCTGTCTTGATCCCGAAGACCGGGTAATTGCCGGCCAGCTCATTGATGAATGCGGCCTGCTCCTTCTGCCGGCGGCCCGGATCGAAGAAGGCGAAAGGCAGGAGTGTGCCCGCGTATTGAGGAAACGCTTCGTATAGTTCCCGCATGAGCATCGAGTTCTCATGCTTGTACGGGAAGGGGGAAGTGCTGTTGGGGTCGCGGCGGAACTTCCCCTTGCGGAATGCTCCGAGGGAGAAGTACTCCGTATAGACGAGCGGGAACACAGCGGCGAAGTCGATCTTGAACATCCGCATTCGGAGGACCTGGTCCTCCACGGACATGCAGTATGGAAACGCTCCGATGAGGTACGTCGCAGGGTCAATGCCGACATGGCAGTGTGCGTCGATGACGGCCGGCTTCTTTCGGATCTTGGCGATAATCTGCTTTTTCGTCAGCATGACGTGATCTCCACACTCAGAAATCCACAGAGGCCAGGGCATCTCAGTCGTTGGCGTCCCGGAAGGCCATCAGAAACCCCTGCTCGCTTGCTCCATGTTACCCTGGGAGAAGGAAGCTTCTGCGAAGAGCCTCGTGATGCGCGTAAGCAGCACACCATTATATGGAGCTGGTGTTGGAGAGCAAGGGCGACGCGGCGGGCACAGACGCAGGAAACGCGTCCGCTCAGCTTTCCAGCATGGAGGACGGGCCCGACGGTTCGGGGGCGCTGTGGTCGGTTTCGACAGTGATCCGGGTGGGGAGGTGGAGTCTTGACGCTATCCGGTTGAGCAGAACGTAGAGGGTGGGAATCACCACCAACGTCAACACCGTGGCAAAAGTAAGTCCAAAGATGACCGCCACGGCCATGCCCCTCCACATCTGGCTGGAGGAACTGCGGGTGGCCCACTGCCAGGTGTGGAAGTCGAAGCTCACCCCGATGGCCATCGGGACGAGCCCAAGGACGGTTGTAACCGCCGTGAGGACTACTGGACGCAGCCGCGTCTGGCTGGCGGTCAGGGCCGCCTGGACCAGGTCCATGCCGCGCGCCTGGAGTTTGCGCGTGTAGTCCAGCAGGACGATGGCGTTATTCACCACAACGCCTGCAAGGCTGATCGCGCCGATGCCGGTCATGATGATGCCAAAAGGCAGCTTGTAGACAAGCAGGCCCGCGAACACCCCGATCATGGACAACACGACCGTGGTCATGATGATGAACGGCACGCGCAGCGAGTTGAACTGCGTCACCAGTATCAGCGCGATCAGCAGCAGCGCGATGACGAACGCCCTGGACAGGAAAGCGCTTGCCTTGTCCTGCTCCTCCTTGGCGCCGGCGTATTGGATGTTGTAGCCAGGCTCAAGCTCAAGGCCCTCGAGGCGCCCTTGAACGTCTTTGAGCACGTCTGTGCTGAGCCGGCCTTCGGCGTCGCCGGTCACGGTCACGACGCGCTCCTCGTCGACGCGCGTGATCGTCCCAAGCCCGCCCTTGTAGTGGAACTCGCCCAGGGAACTCAGGGGCACGGGTTTCCCAAGTGCATTCGGGACCTGCAGTCTCAGCAGTCCGTCAATGCTGGTTCGCTGGCGCAGTGGGAGGCGCACGATGATGTCGTACTCGTCGTTGAATTCGCGGTACTTGCCGACCTCGGTGCCGTATATCGCCGTTCTGAGGAAGCTCCCGATGCCTGCCGGGTCGACTGAGAGCAGGCGGGCCCTCTGCCGGTCCACAGTGAAGGTAAGCTCCGGCCTGGCAGGTTCGAAATCGCTGCGCAGGTTCACCAGTCCGGGCACGCTCGCGATCATCTTCTTGGCTTTCTCGCTGATCTCCTCCAGCTTCTTGAAGTCCTTCCCGATGATGCGCACCTTCACGGCACCCCCGGTAGGCGGCCCATGCCCCTCCACCTCAACGTTGACCTCGGCTCCGGCTATGTCTCCCAGGTCGCGCCGCACCTCGGCGACGACATCGGCTGAGGGGCGTTCTCGGACCTCGAAGTCGTGGAAGACCATCGTGATGTCTGACACGTGGGGTCCCCCCGAGCTGCCGCCGCCAAGGAAGCTCCCACCGCCGGAGCCTCCCACGCTTGTAATCAGGTTCTCCAACTGGTCGTCGTACTTGGCCGTCCTTTCCTCTACGAGGCGGGCCAGACGATCGGATTCGTGTATGTTGGTGCCCTGGGGGCTTCGGATGCTTATCATGGCTCTATCCGGATCGCTCGTGGGGAAGAACTCGATGCCGCGGCCCCAGGCCCCGTAGCTGATTGCCAGTGAGACAAGCAGCAGCACGGGAACCGCGAACGTAATAAGTGGGTTGGCGATCGCAAGGCCCACAACCCCGCGGTAGAATGTCATCATCCGGCGCGTCCTCTCCCGTTTCTTCAGGGCTCCCCGCCCCGCACCGATGACGGCGCATACCGTAGGGCTGACGACCAGCGCCACCAGCAGCGAACTGGACAGCGTTATAATCATCGTGATGGGCAGGTACTTCATGAAGTCGCCTATGATGCCCGGCCAGAACAGCAGGGGCACGAACGCCACCACGGTGGTGGCAGTTGACGTGATGACAGGCCAGGCCACCTCGCCCGTTCCCATCATTGCGGCCTGCACCTTGTCATATCCGAGCTGCATGTGACGGTAGATGTTCTCCACTATCACGATTGCATTGTCCACGAGCATGCCCACCGCAAGCACCAGGCTGAACAGCACGATCATGTTCAGGGTGTATCCCAGGGCCTGTATGACTGCGAAGCTCATCAACATGCTGAGCGGCATGGCGAGAGCCACTATCGTGCTTGTACGCAAGCCCATGAACACCACCAATACGAGCAGCACGAGCAGGAAGCCCGACGCGATGTTGTTCTCCAGGTCACTGACCATCTGTCTGATGTATTTCGCAATGTCGTAAGTGACGGCGAACTTGACGCCCTCCGGGGCGCTCCGCTGGAATTCCTCGACGATGGCCTTCACGTCATCGGCCATCTCGACCAGGTTGGCGCCGACGCGTTTCTTGACCCCCATCGTTACAGTGTCGAGTCCGCTCAGACGTGAGTAGCTCCCTCTGTCCTTGAACGTGTCATTGACTTGTGCGACGTCGCTCAGGTAGATGGGCTGGCCCTGGCGCGTGGTCAAGATCAGATTGTTCAGCTCCCTCGGGTCTTCGAACTCGGCGGGCAGGCGCACGTTGAATTTCGTGCCTTCGGTCTCCAGTGCGCCGGCGGAGACGTTCAGGTTCTCACTCGGGATCAGGGCCAGGACCTGCGGTATCGTCAGGCCGTAGGCAGCCAGGCGGTCCGCGTCGATCTCTATCCTTATCTCTCGTTCAAGCGTGCCCGTAACTTCCGTGTCCAGCACCCCGGGCACCGCCTGGATCCTGTCTTCAAGCTCATCCGCAAGGGCCTTCATCCGCTGGGGCGGAAGCGTCCCGCTTATGTTGATAGTCATCCTTGCGAAGTCTTCGATGCTGATTTCCTGCAGCGCAGGCTCCTCGGCGTCCGCCGGCAGTTCCGGTTTGGCCCTGTCCACGCGGTCCCGCACGTACTGGAGCGCATCCTCGACGGGCATGTCAGGCGTGAACTCAAGCATAATGGTCGAGATGCTCTCGGCGCTGTAGGACTGCATCTCCTTCAGACCTCTCAGGCCTGCAAGTTGCTTCTCAATCTTCATGGTCACCTGAGTCTCAATGTCTTCGGGGGACACGCCGCTGTAGACAGTGGTGACCATGACGTATGGGATGTTCACGTCCGGCGCGGCCTCGCGCGGCAGGGTGACGTAGCTGTACAGGCCCGCCACCACGATGAGCAGGACGAAGACGGCCACCGTGATTCGGTTCTTTACTGCTACATCGGTTAGGATCATTCGCTTGCCCTTTGGACGGCCCGCCGGAGGCTACTGGGCCGGAGCGCCGCTGCCGCTCGTAGCTCCAGAACCCTCATCGGCTACCACCTTGATGCTCTGGCCTGGGCCTACCAGACGATGCCCGGCCACGATCAATCGGTCGCCGGCGGACAGGCCCTCTTCCACTTGAACCAGAAGCCCCTGGATCAGTCCCAGCTTCACGGAACGGGGTTGCGCGGTGCTGTCCTTCTCAATGTACACTTCGTGGCCGGACTCCAGGGGGATCACCGCCGCCAGCGGGACCATTATCACGTCCCTCAGCACTCGGCGCGTGAGACGTGCTCTCACGATCTGACCGCTGCGCAGCAGGCGGGGGTTGTTCTTGACCGTGATCTCCATTCGCGTCGCGCGTGTCTGCTGGTCCGCAAGTTCGCTGATGTAGGTGATGGCGCCGGACACTGTCCGCTTGCCTTCCCTAACATCGACTTCCACCTCGACCTCCTTGCCGGTCTCGAAGAACGGCACGTCCCTTTCCGGCACCTGGACAACCACCTTCACAGTGTCCACGTCCACTATCTCCCCCACAACGTCGCCGCTTTTTACGTACTCTCCCTTTTCGACAGGCACACTGTTGAGGATTCCATCGCTCGCGCACAGGATCTTCGCCCGTTCCAGCCTGACCTTTGCCAGGGCCAGAGCCGCTGTCGTTGAATCCCGTGCCGCAACAGCCTGGTCCACGAGTTCCGCGGTCACCACGTCTTCCTTGAACATCTGCGTCGTTCTCTCGTACTGCTTCGCCGCGTATTCCGCGTCGGCGACGGCGCGATCGTACTCTGCCTGCAGGAGGTCCGTGTTCAGCAGGATCAGAGGCTCCCCCTTCCGCACCATCGCTCCTTTCTGGAAGGGGATATCCTCGATCGTGCCGTCCACCTCAGCCGAGACCTTCACGACGCGGTTCGCCTCCACCGCGGCAGGCAGTTCCAGAAGGTCGCAGACCTCCAGCTCGGGGCTGACGGTCTGCACCGTCACGTTGACGGGAGGGGCCTCAGGCGTAGGGGGCCTCTCCTCAATGGCGCGCAATCTCGCCTTATGGGCCGCGGACCAGAGCAGGGCGACAGCGCCCAGTGCCAACAGCAGGATGGCGGTGGTCAAGACGACTTTGATGATCTTCCTGAGCATTTCTCACCACGGAATAGTGCGAACGTGTGGATGCGGGAGACACCTTGTGGATCCGCAAGGTGTCCATCGTTGCCGTATCACGGCGTCTCGTTCTCCGGGAGGCCCGGGGGGACACCTTGGGGATCCGCAAGATATCCGCTGTTAGCCAGCTCCTGACTCCCGGCGCGGGGCCCGAGGATGCCCTTGGCCCGGCGCAAATCGAGCCTCGCCTTGACGTGCCTGTGAAGTGCGGTGTAGTAGAGACCCTGGGTGCGGGTCAGCGCCGCGCGTGCGTCCAGGACCTCCAACTGGGTGTTCGCTCCCTCGCGATAGCCCACTTGCGCCAGCTCCAGCGCCCGCTCGGCCTGGTCAACGTTCAGCTTCTGGGATCTGACGATCTCCTCCGCGTTCTGGAGCTGCAGGACGGCGTTGCGTATCTCCTGAATCGCCTGCTCCTCCGAGTCCGACAGCATTATCGCTGCCTGGCTGAGAAGAGCCTCTTGCTGAATGATTTTCCCTTCACGGGCCAGCCCGTCGAACAGGGGCCAGGTGAGGGATAAACCGGCCTGCCACTGGCGCCCCCAGGCGATCACGTTGGATTCATGCGGGTCAGGCTTGGCCCACAGGTGCCAGTAATAGGCCTCCAGCCTCGGCCAGTAGTGGGTGTAGGCCTCGTTCACGGCTTCCTGCTGGAGGTCAAGGCTCAGCGCCGCCTTGTAGATGTCCGGTCTGTTCTCAAAGGCGGTTCGAACCGCGTCGAGGAAGTCCGGTGAGGTTTCCTCGTAGGTGACGTCAGTCGTAAGCTCGACGCTGCTGCGCTGAGACGCGCCGATCGCCCTGAGCAGTCTGGTGCTGGCAATGTCACGCTGGTTCCTCTGCTCGCTCAGGTCGGCTTCGACGTTGGAAACGTCCACGCGCGCTCTGAGCACGTCGTACTCCCTTGCAGCGCCGTGTCGCCGTCTTGCCTCGACGTCCTTCAGGTTGGCCTGTGCGAACTCGAGCGCGGCCTCTTGCACACCGATCAGGTGCTCTGCCAGGACGGTGTCGTAATACGCTGCTGCAACCTGGAAGATCACGCTCTGGGCTGTCGCGTTGATCGTCTCGTCACTCAGGTACGAATACACCCGCGCGGCGCGCCGCGCGATCGAAACGGCGCCTCCTTTGAACAGCGGCTGAGTCACCCTGACCTGGTATGAGTAGTTGTCCTTGGCTCCCATTTGAAACGAATCCACGCCCAGGTCGATGGTGGTAACCTGGTCCAGCCGCCTGTAGTTGGCGTTGAGGTCCACGGTGGGCAGCACGCTGGAATACGCCTCCTCGATGCGTCCGTGCGCAACCTTTCTCTGTTCCAGGGCAGCCTGCAACTGCGGGCTATACAGCAGCGAGAGCCGCACGGCTTCTTCCAGGTTGAGCTTCCCTTCGATGCTCGGGCGGGTCAGCTCTTCTTGACTCTGGCTCTCCCACCGCCGATAGGCTTCCAGGCGGCCGGCCCGGAGACCGCTGTAGTATTGCGGCCTCGTGGGCGCGCATCCTGCCGTCAGCGCCAGAAGCGCCAGCAGGACCGCCGCACGGCGGTGGCTGGTAGTGCGATTCCTCATTGCCCGTTGTTTCTAACCAGGACCCCGTGCAGGAAGATGTTCTCGATCTCTTCCGATTGCGTTTCCCAGGGTTCCTGGAGCCCCAGGTGAACCCAGCGCGCCAGCAGAGCGTTGCCCACCCCTTCCAGGCAAGATGCCATCAGTGCCGGGTCCCGATCAGCAAAGATGCCCTGTCGAACTCCCTCCTGGAATATGCCTCTGAGCTTCTGTTCGTATTCCAGGTACTTCTCCACGAAGTGCGCCTTCAGCGCTGTGAGCGGCGGTTTGGGGCACTCATCCGTGCCAAACTCCGAGAAGATGCGGAAGAAGGCCTCGTGCTCGCGAAAGAACGCCAGCTTTGTGGCGATGGCGGTCCGGACCTTCTCCACAGGACCCGCTGCGGCGTCGATCTTCTCGCTCGCGGTCTGGAAGTACTCATCAGCGCGTATCTCAATCAACTGCGTGAACAGGTCATCTTTGCTATCGAACATGTTATAAAGGGCCCCCACGCTGAACTCCGCCTCGTCTGCGATCTCCTGCATGGTGGTGCCGTGGTAGCCCTTCTGCGAGAACAACCTTTCCGCCGCCTCGAGCATCTCCTGACGGTGTTGGAGTCTTTCGCGTTCCCTTCTGGGTAGCTCCTCCATGATGACCGTCTCCATGCGCCTGAACCATTGTTTGTCAAGTGAACTATCAATATCATAATGAATCTGTATTCATCTGTCAATACCTTTGTTCGCAACCGCGGCCCGTGCCCTCTGCCGCGCAGGGCAGGGGCGAGTTCAATCTGACCGATGGGAGCCTTGACTTCGAAGGTTCTCGGACCTTGCCGAGAGGAGCTGTCTTTGACATCCAACGCGCCGTGGGTATACTTGGTAGCTCGTCTGCAGAACGGCAGAGGATACTGCCCCCAGGGCCGATGGTTCTCACGGGCTCAGCAAAGGTGGAGGATGCGCTATGGCCGGCAAGAAGACGACGTTCGCGATATTTCTGGGGAACAGGGGCTTCTTCCCATCATCGCTAATGGATGAGGCGCGTGAAGAAGTGCCGAGGGTGCTGAAGGAGTGGGGCCACGAGACGATCATGCTCGACAGGGAGGCGACCCGCTTCGGCGCCGTGGAGACACCGCGCGAGGGCGAGATCTATGCCAACTTCCTGAGGGAGAACCGCGGCAAGTTCGGGGGAGTCATCCTGTGTCTGCCGAACTTCGGGGACGAGACGGGCGCTGTGGCCGCCCTGAAGGATGCAGACGTGCCTATCCTTGTTCAGGCATACCCGGACGACCTCGACAAGATGGCCGTCAAGTACAGGCGCGACGCGTTCTGCGGCAAGTTTTCCGTGATGGACGTGTTCTGCCAGTACGGGTTGAAGTTCACGGCGCTCAAGCCGCACACGGTGAAGCCGTCCAGCGAGCGTTTCGGGGTGAACGTGGACTACTTCGACAGGGTTTGCCGGGTGGTAAACGGCGTCAGGGATATGGTCGTCGGAGCGATCGGCGCGCGCACGACAGCGTTCAAGACCGTTCGCGCGGATGAGATTGCCCTCCAACGAAATCGGATAACGGTTGAGACATTGGACCTGTCCGAGGTTTTCGCGAGGGTGAAGGCTTTGTCGATCCGCAACGCAGCCTGCAAGGAGAAAGCCGCATTCCTGCGGGACTACGCCTCGTGGAGGGGCGTGCCCGACAAGGCGTTCAGTACGCTGGTCAGGCTGGGGGTGGTGCTTGACGGCATCATAGAGGACTACAGGATGGACGCCGTCGCCCTCCGGTGCTGGCAAGAGATGCAGACGCAGCTCGGCATCTCCCCGTGCGTGCTTCTTAGCGCGCTCAACGATAGGGGCATGGCCGCCGCGTGTGAGGTCGACGTCGGCAATGCCGTCACGATGCACGCGCTCGGCCTTGCCTCAGACGGCGTGGCGGCGTGCCTCGACTGGAATAACAACTACGGGGAAGACGACGACAAGTGCATACTGTTCCACTGCGGCCCCGTCCCCGCGAGCATGATGGCGGGCCGGGGAAGGATCACGGACCACGGGATCCTCGGGACCTCCATGGGCAAGGGGCACGGCTACGGATGCAACGTCGGTCGGATAGCGCCGCAGGACTTCACGCTGGGCAGCATGGTTACGGACGCCGGGAAGCTGAGGTTCTACCTGGGGGAAGGCGACTTCACGGATGATCCGGTTCCAAAGGAGTTCTTCGGGTGCCCCGGCGTAGCGCACATCCCGGGGTTGCAGGACGTGCTTCTGCACGTGGGCAAGAACGGCTTCCGCCACCACGTGAGCGCTGCCCAGGGCCTTGTCCTGGCCCCTGTTCGGGAGGCCCTGGCGGGGTACCTCGGGTTTGACGTTGCCGTCCCGCAGGAGGAGAAGACTTGCTGAGCAATGCCGAGATTATGAGCAACGCCTGGAAGGCCGGGGTTGCGATTCCGGCGTTCAACGTGCCGTACCTTCCCATGGTCGAACCTATGATCAGGGCGGTGGCGGACCAGGATTCGTTTGCGTTCATCGCCACCGCACGCGTCGAATGGACGAAGTTCGATGCCCGGGGTCCGGATGCGGTGATTGCGGAGTTCAGGAAGTGGGATAACCCTGCCCATGTGCGTATCCACCTCGATCACGTGCCCGTGATAGATGAGGACGCTTTGCGCGTGGACTTCCTCTCCATCATCGGAAAGGCGATAGATCTGGGCTACGGTTCGGTCATGGTGGACGCTTCGCGGCTTGACCTGGCCGGGAACATTGAGGCGACGCGCCAGGTGGCTGAGATGGCCCATGAGGCAGGGATTCCCTGCGAGTCCGAGCTTGGCGCAGTGATGGGGCACGAAGCAGGGCCCCTGCCGCCGTATGAGGAGCTCTACGAGTCCGGCATGGGTTTCACGGACGTCGAGGAGGCCAGGCGCTTTGCGCGCGAGAGCGGGTGCGACTGGCTGTCCGTGGCCATCGGCAACATCCACGGGGCGGTTTCCGGCGTGCTGAGGGATGCCAAGAAGGTCGAGGCGCGCTTGAACATCCATCATCTGAACCGCCTGCGGGAGGCTGCGGGGCTGCCGCTGGTCCTCCACGGCGGCTCGGGCGTCAAACAGGAATACGTGCTGAGGGCGATAAAAGCCGGAATCGCCAAGATCAACGTCGGCACGGACATCCGACAGGCCTACGAGGTCGCCTTGCGCAAGTCAGGCAATGTCGCCGATGCGCAGGACGCGGTGTACGAGCGGACGTCGTGGACTATCCGTGACCAGCTAAGATTGGCCGGCACGCAGCGCGTGGTGACCGGGATCACCGGCCTTTCTTGCCCCGATTCTCCGGCCTGAGACTGCGCACGGCTGCTCCTGCGCGCCACATCTCCGAGTTCCCTATCTCGCTGAGCTCTGCGCGCAGCTTCTCCGCGTAGTCCGGCGCGCTGTTGGCTTTCAGGACTATCTTCGTCTCCGTGCCGTCCTTGACCCTCTGGTAGAGCTCCTCGAAGACCGGCTCCACGGCGGCGCGGAACCTGTGCCGCCAGTCGAGCGCGCCGCGCTGCGCAGTGGCGCTGCAATTGGCGTACATCCAGTCCATGCCGTTCTCGGCGACGAGGCGGATGAGGCTTTGCGTGAGCTCCTCGACGGTTTCATTGAATGCCTCGCTGGGGTTGTGGCCGTGCTTGCGCAGGAGGTTGTACTGCGCTTCCATCATGCCGGCCAGTGCGCCCATGAGCACACCGCGCTCGCCCGTCAGGTCGCTCCACACCTCGTGCTCGAAGGTCGTGGGGAACAGGTAGCCGGACCCAATGCCTATGCCCACAGCCAGGCAGCGCTCTTCCGCCCGCCCGGTGGCATCCTGGAACACGGCGTAGCTGGAATTGATCCCGCTGCCGTCCAGGAAGTTGCGCCGCACCGAGGTGCCTGACCCCTTTGGCGCAACCATGATGACGTCAATGTCCTCCGGAGGGACCACTCCTGTCTGGTCGCGATAGACGATGGAGAACCCGTGCGAGAAGTACAGCGCGTCGCCGGCCTTCAGGTGCGGTTTGACGGCGCCCTTCCACAGCAGCTTCTGCGCGGCGTCTGAGACAAGGTACTGCACGATGGTTCCCTTCTCAACCGCTTCCGGGATGTCGAAAAGCGTCTTGCCGGGCTCCCATCCGTCGGCAACGGCCTTGTCCCAGTAGCTCTTATGTGCGGGGGCTTGTCCAACGATCACGTTGAACCCGTTGTCCCGCATGTTGAGCGATTGCGCCGGGCCCTGGACACCGTAGCCGACCACGGCGATCACCTCATCCTTGAGCACCTTCCGGGCCTTCTTGAGAGGGAACTCATCCCGCATCACGACTGTCTCTTCCACGCCACCGAAATCGATCTTCGCCATGATCCATCTCCTCGAGCGATGGGCACGTCAGTTCAGCGAACGGCCCAATAGCTTAGCGGCGCGGGCGCCTGTTCGCAACCGGGCTGCCCGGATTCTCTGTGACGGCACGGCCGGCCGCCGCGTCGGTTGCGCCTGTGCCTGCCAATCCTTCCCCTCGGCCAGTTCGTCCACCTCCTCGGCGATCCGCTGAGCGAGGGCGCTCATGCCGGACCGGACATAGCAGAACGGCTCTCTGTGCGTCTTCTCGCCTCTGAGGACGCGTTGCGTGTCCGACTGGGTTCTCGACATTCGAAGTTCTTTACCGGCAGGTACTTACCCGATAGGCGGGAACTCAAGCGGCACCAAAAACGCTACTGCATGCAGGCGCGGAATATGTCAAAGGCCCCGCCGGGGGGCCAATTCAGTGCGTTCCCGGCCCCCGGCTGGACGGACTCCACGCAGGTCCGGGGTGCAGTGATCTCCCAAAATCCCTTGACTTTAGTTTTGCCCTTCCTATAATCTACACTCTCTGTTTGAGCATAAGACGTGGGTGTGGGCGCGGCCCACCACTAAGCCAGGAGGCAACTGATGAACGTTTTCACGAAGGTGCTGGTCGTCCTAGTTCTGTTGCTCAGCGCGGCCTTCGCCGGCTCGCAGATGGTGCTGCACGCGAAGAGAGCGGAATACCAGCAGCTCTATGCCAAGACGGACGCGGATCTGAAGCTGGAAAAGCAGCGGTCAGCGAAGCTGGAAGCCGAACGCAACGATGTGACAAGGGAGCGGGACGCCATTAACCTGCTGCTTGATGCCGAGCGTCAGGCCCGGCAGGCGGACAAGGACCGGCTGGAGAGCGAGGTCATCAAGCTTAACGGCGACCTCAGCAAGTTGCAGGACGACCTGCGTGGGGCGAGCGCGCAGGTAAGCACGATGGTTGCCATAATGGAAACGCAGGTTGCTCGCATTGCCGAGCTTGAGAAGGCGAACTATGAGTTCAAGGATGCGGTGCGGGTTGCGGATGCGGCGATAAAGACGTTGCAGGACGACATTCGCGCCAGGGATGGTTCCATCCAGGCCCTCAACGCGGACGTCGAGCAGTTGCGCGGGAAGATGAAGGACGTAACCGCCGAGCGTGACTACCTGGCAGCCGCCGTGGCCCATGCCAAGAGCCAGGGCTTCGACGTGTTGGCGGAGAACGTTCCTATCATTGACGCCAAGGTGCTGAACGTGGACCCCACAATCTCCGCCGTGGTGCTTGACAAGGGTAGTAACGACGGTGTCAAAGTGAACTTCCCGCTTACCATCTCCAGGGGCTCGGAATACGTTGCCAAGGTGACCGTCGTCGAGGTACATCCCGAGCTAAGCGTTGCCCGTGTGGTGCCGGGATTCGAAGAGAAGCCCATCGAGCGCGGCGACGACGCCAGCACGCGAAGGTAGTTAACATGGCTGTCGCGGGAGTTGCGGCTCCCGAGGAGGATGAACGTGGGTGAGAATAACTACACACTTGGGCTCCTGGTGGCTTCGTGCGTGGCGCTGCTTGCGGCTGTCGTGTTGACCACAATGGAGATTGCCGAGTACGGAAAGGTGGCCCCCGCCCCGGCCGCGAGGGTTGTCGCGCCGCCCAGTCCCGCCAGTCCCGCGCCTGCCATCGAGGAAAAAAAGGGCGCGGCGCCTTCCGGAGAGGCTGCTGGGGGAGCCGAGGCGCCGGCCGAGAAGGCCGTCAGGGAAGGCGAGGCGCCGCCTGCAAAAGCTATCGAGGGAGGCGAAGCGCCTGCTGAAGGCGCTGAACAAGGGGGCGGATAGCAGCCAGGCGAGTTCTTCCAGTCCGTTTGCCGGCTTCGGTTGGCAGGGCGCCAAAGCCTGGGGACTGTAGCGATGTTCAGCGGGGGGGCAAAGCCACACTGAGTATGTCGTAGGGGCGTTCTCTGCTTGCCCCTTTCAGGCTGGGCGGCGCCATACTGCGCGGGGAGACGGCCAGCAGCACATGGCGTGGCAACGGCCAGTTGAAGCCCGAAACCACGGTCTTATCGCGTCTGCCCCACCTACGTCCGCACTTTCAAGCCCCTCGATTTCAGGTATGCCTTCAGCTCGGGGATCTTGATCTCGCCGAAGTGGAACACGCTTGCCGCGAGCAGGACAGCCGCCCTGCCTTCGGTGGCCGCCTCGTAGAAGTGCTCCATCTTGCCGGCGCCTCCGCTGGCTATGACCGGCACGCTGACCCTGTCGGCGATGCCTCGGGTGAGGGGGATATCGTAGCCCTGCTTGGCGCCGTCGCATGCCTTGCTGGTGGGCAGGATGGCGCCCGCTCCCCGATCCTCGGCCACCTTCGCGAAATCGAGCGCGTCAATCCCCGCAGGCGTCCGGCCGCCGTCGATGTATACCTCGTAGCCGCTGGGCAGATCATCGGACGTGTCGGCGTCTATCGCAACTACAATGTGCTCGGAGCCGAAGCGCTTAGCCGCCTGATCTATCAGTTCGGGCTTGCGAACGGCGGCGCTGCTCATGCTCGCCCTGGCGGCGCCCGCGTCGAGCGCGTCCTCCACGTCCTGGAGCGACTTTATGCCGCCGCCGAGCGTGAGCGGCACCGTAGCCGCCTCGGCCACCCTGCGGAAAACGTCCAGCATGGTCTTGCGCTTTTCGACCGTGGCCGTAATGTCAAGAAAGGCCAGCTCGTCGGCTCCGTCCGCGCAGTAGGCCATGGCGCACTCCACCGGGTCACCTGCGTCGCGCAGGTCCACAAAGTGCACGCCTTTCACCACCCGGCCGTCCTTCATGTCCAGGCAGGGCATGATCTTGATCTGCTCGGCCAATGAGACTCCTCCGAACGGGGATTGGGGCGTGGGCGCGTGTGCTGCAGGGCGCTCGGGCGGCCCCGATGTCCGTACCCGCCACACTCCCAGCGTCCTGCCAGGATCGGCGGGGAAGGTTGCACCGACTCTGGCGCACGCGCAAGGCGCAAAAGAAAGGGGCGACTGTCTGGTGACAGTCGCCCCGGATCAGCAACCGCAATCTTCGCGGTTCATAGTGAAGCAAGAAGTGGCTCTACGTATGTGGATACCAGCCACAAGCCATATATCTCTTTTCGACCTTCCAACCCTTTATGCATTCAGGGCCTCTCCAAGGAGGGTCGCTGCTGGCGACGCAGTTATACATGAACGGCACCACTGAGCCGTCATACCAACTGAGGAAGGTGTCGCCGAACAAGACTATCTCGGCCTCATAGATGCAGTTGTCCCCTGTTATATACGGGTTGGGGATCCAACCGATATTTGTAGCAGGCGGAACGAGGAAGGCATGGTACTGCGCCTGCGGGTACATCGGGCTAGCCCGCAACTGGAGCCACTCGACGTGAGAGTCCCCGTACAGCAGGTTCGCGCCACCGGCGTGGTGAGGGTCCTTCTTCAGCGGTCTGAACAAGTCTAAGTTGGTAATAGGGCTGGTCATACCGCAGACGAAGCCAGTGGTATTCCAGTCGAGCTCTTCCCCGACCAAACCTGCCAACAGGGGCCAAGTGGTTGTAGCCGCCTCCTTGTGCACTCGCCAGTTATCCCAGTTGCCCGTACCAAAACTGCCGTCGGCTTCCGGGCCGGCAAGACCGGACCCTATGTCGAACAAGTAGTCCGTATTGCGCATGAACCACCCGCCAGTGGGAACCATGAACTCTGCAACGGTTTGATCACCGGGGTCACCCGGGCAGTCGTAGGTGCCGGGGCTCTTTATGTAATCCGGATACATGGTCCCCATGTGGTACTGCATAGACCACATGTAGTACTTGCTGCACCTATTCCAAAGCGGAAGGCCTAGGTCAGGTGGGGTAAGATTACCAGTCGGGAACCCGGTGGTGCCCAGGTCTTGCCACTTCTGCTTGTACATCGCGAACCCCAGCCCTATCGCGTGCATGTTGTTCTGGCAGGCAGCCCTGCGCGCTGCCTCACGAGCACCGGAAAGGGCCGGCATCAGCATAGCGGCAAGGATCGCAATGATCGCTATAACCACCAACAGCTCAATCAACGTAAATCCTTTCTTCATCTTGTACTTCACCTCCCTTCACCGTTTTGTGCTAGAGTTCACCAATCGTCCAAGACAGCCCCTAATATAGGGGCAATGCCAAGAATGTCAAGAGAAAAGCACGAGCGAAACGCTCCCCCCTTGTCCCGGCCAATTGGGCAGCCGAGCTGCCGCTCCCCACGCGGCTGCGGTATAATACGGCGGTTTCTCGGGGTTGCCCCCCCGGCACACCGCGCGGGGCCGCTGCCCGTGAGTGCCAGACCATGGATGATCTGAGTGTCAGAGCCGTCGAGTTCATTCGACGCAACGGCCTCCTTGCGCCTCGCCAGGGGCTCCTGGTGGGTTTCAGCGGGGGACCGGACTCCGTTGCCCTCGTACTTATCCTGGAGGAGCTGGCCGACTCCGGGGACCTGCCCCTTGAGGTCCATCTGGCCCACCTGAACCACTGCCTGCGCGGCGGGGAATCCGACGCCGACGAGGCATTCTGCCGGCGCTTCGCCCGGCAGCATGGCCTGCCCATAGAGACGGGGCGGGTGGATGTGGCCGAACTCGCCGGGCGGGGCCGGTCGCTGGAGGAGGCGGCGAGGGGCGCCCGGTACGGCTTTCTGACGCAAGTGGCCCGTGAGAAAGGACTTAAGACGATTGCCCTGGCGCATCACGCCGATGACGTCGCAGAGACCGTGCTGATGCGCATCATGCGGGGCTGCGGCATCCGCGGCCTCGGCGCCATGGCCCCCTCCCGACCGGCCGGCGGGGATAGCCAGCCACTGCGCATCGTCCGGCCGCTGTTGGAGTTGCGCAAAGTGGAGCTGCTGGGGTTCCTGGAGCGGCGCGGCCAGCCCTTCTGCAAGGACGGGTCGAACCTGGATACCGCCTACCTGCGCAATCGCATCCGCCACCAGGTCATCCCCGTCCTTGAGCGCACCTGGCCGGAGTTGAACGTCGAGGCGCTGTGCGCGTTGAACGCCGCCGCCGTCAGAATCAACGCGGCCATGGACACGGTGCTGGACGGCCAGTGGGGAGCGCTCTGCAAGGACGCCGGGAGCGGGGCGGTGGCGCTCGACGCGGAGGCGTACGCGGCCCTTCCGCAGGAGCTGCGCAAGCTCGCCGTCCGGCGCGCTCTGGTCGTCCTTGCCGGGGGGGATCGCCCGCCTGGCCTGTCCCGCGGGCACTACGACCGGGTCGCCAGCCTTGCGACGCGTCCGGTAGGCGCAGAGCTATCCCTGCCTGGCGGGGTGACGGCGCGGCGCGAGCACGGCCTCATCTACCTGACCTCCGGCCGGCGCGCCAGCCCCGTCGGCCCCCTCGACTTGCCTGTGCCCGGCAGCCTCGTCGTCCAGAGCGCTGGCTTGAGCATCACCAGCGAACTCATGACGTGTCCTGCCGAGGGGCAGGGGGACCTGATCTCCCGCGCCGGGCCGCATGAAGTGTTCCTCTCGCTGGACGCCATTGAGCTCCCTCTGGCGGTCCGGTCGCGGCGCCCGGGTGACCGGTTTCACCCCCTCGGAGCGCCCGGCGTGCGGAAGCTCAAGGAATTCTTCATCGACCGCAGGGTCCCGCTGCATGAGCGCGACTGCACGCCCCTGGTGGTGGACGCAGCCGGGCGCATCGCCTGGGTTGTGGGACACGCCATCGCCGAGCCGTTCAAGCTCACGGACATTTCGGGTCCGGTGCTGCACTTGACTGCGTGTTCGTCCCGGCTGTAGCGCTTCTATTCGGCGTGCGATCGGGCCCTTGTGCTATTGCTTGACGGCGGGCGGGGGAAAGAGCAGATCGGTGACGTCCTCGCGCCCGGCCGCCGCGCGCAGCACGGACAGGTGCGGGTGGAGGTCGCCCGCCTCCCACAGCTCGTGGGTGTCGGTGCCGAGTGCGATCTTCACCCCGCGTTCGATGCAGATGGCGAAGAACTCCGGGTCGGGCTGGTTGCAGTGGAAGTTGATCTCGGCGGCTGCGCCGTACTGGGCCAGGAGGCGCGCCACGGGGCGATAGAGGTCACGAGGCGGTGCCAGATCGCTGCGGCGGAAGAAGCGGAACGGGTGCGCGAGAACGGCTACGCCAAACCGCAGAATCCTTTCCGTGTCCCGCATGAAACGCCGCTTCACTTCGTCCAGCGACAGCCCGCTGACGCCGCCGGGGATCCAGTGCATCGAGCCGATGAGCATGTCCCAACCGTCGCGGTCGGACTGGCGCAGGGTAGGTCGTCCGACGGCGTCAAGCTCCACCTCAAGGGCGAGCTTCACGAAATCGCTTCGCAGCGGCGTGATCTCGGCCCTGTAGCGGGGCATGCGCTCCGACTCGTTCGAGCGCGGCGCGCACCAGAAGTCCGGATGGTCGCCGCCGTAGCCGGAGTCGTGCTCCTGGCGCGTCGCGTAGAGTTGATCGGCATGTTCGGTGAGGCACACGCCCGCGAGGCCGAAAATCCCAGCGCGGCGGATCACTTCCGTGGCACTCACCCCACGGCCGCAGTAGGCGTATTGAGTGTGGCTGTGGACGTCGAACAGCGGCGGGTTGTCTTGGTGGCGCAACTGGTGTTCGCTGACGTCTACCTCGCGTCCGTGCAGGCGCACCAGCGCGTACCGAAAGGGGCTTTCGCAGAGCGCCGGGCATGTGTAGTAGAGCACGCCGCCCGACTCGCAAAGCGGCTGCCCGGCGTGGTAGTGGCCGCTGAGCGAAAGGAGGACGCCCGCGTCTGAGTAGGCGGACATGATCGCATCGCGATTGGGCGGCATGAAGGGATAGTCGCTCTCGATGGGCGGGTGGAGGGGGTTGTGCTGGACGACGATGAGCGGCTTGTCGTCGGACGCGCGCGCCTGCTGAGCGAAGCGCTGCATCTCGTCCTGGGTCCGCAGGCAGACGTTGCGCTCGTCCCACCTGTCCGCGAAGTTGTAGATGCGATAGCCGCCCACCTCGCGCATCCCGGGCCGCTCGGAGAAGATCGAGAGCACCAGCTCCACGTCGCCGTCGTGGTTGCCGGGGACGATGATGCGGGGCACGTCGGCCGATGCCTCGTGCAAGATTTGCTCAATTACCGCCACGTCTCGGTCGGCACCGGGCGCCTGGCCGGCGTCCACCATGTCGCCCAGCAGCACCACGGCGTCGAAGCCTCCGCGGCGGCGCGCATCGAGCACGGCGCGCTGCAAAAGCTCGCCGGCAAGGCGGCACTCGCGCGTCGGATCTGAGGGTTCCGCACGAGCAGAGTCGAGAAAATGCGTATCCCCCACCACGAGCAAGGTCAACTCGGACATGGGCCAATCAAGGTCCAAATAAGGTCTAAAGAAGGGCCAAAGAAGGGTTAATCCTGGCGCAGAGTCGAACTCATCAACGTTAACCGCCCCGCGTGGGGCGGTCAAGTGCGGCGAAGTGGCCCGTCGCCGCCTGGGTGGTCCGGCAGTATGAGCATAGCGGCCTGGAGAACTTGCCTGCCGGAGTCACAGTTGCCGGGCGGGTCTGAATCCCCTCTTATCTCCGGCGTCGGACACCAAACGCGCCAATGATGCTGCCTTTGTATCTTTTGTGGCAGGAGACTTCATCCAAGCGGGTTGGGAATGGGAGCGGCGAGGAATCCGAAGAAGCTACTTCGCGCCGGGCTGCGCGGACACCCAAAGGTGCCAGCCCCCGTAGTGGGTGTCTCAACCCCCGGCTGGGGGAAAAAAGTATACTGTCACGAATTCGTAGGCGCTGGACTTTCTGCCGGCGAACCGCTACCCTTCTGTTGTTGACCCTCGGAAGAGCAATGCAACACCACGCCCTGCTCAAGGCCAGCCCTCACCCTCTCCTCTCCCACCGGGAGAGGGAAAGGGAGAGGGAACTGCTATTCCTTATCTTTCTCGGAAGATCAATAAGGCCAAGCGCGTGGGAGCGTGCAATGTGTGCTCCTGAACTCGTGAGTCGAGAGGGATGAAAGGTGGAAAGAGCGGCCGACCGGCTCGTGCGTCTGAAGTCGTACATCGCAGGGGAGAAGCTGGCTCATGCCAGGCGGGTCCCTGCTGCCCGCTTCACGTTTCGCATGTCCGCGGCCGGCATGGTTTTGTTCCTTCTTCTGCACGTTACGCCGCGCTTGTTGGGCGCTAAGGGCGCTTTCTTCATGACCTTCGTTCCGGTGGCTTCAGCCCTTCTGGCGGGCGTGGGTCTGCTGGCGGTGCTGGCCCTGTTTGCCTGGATGGGTTACCTGCGGATGAGGACCTTCCTGGTCACGCGCTCGCTTCCCGTGTTCTGTCAGGTCTGCGGGACGCGCCTGCTGATGGTCGGCGACAGACTGGCAGAGTTCCTTGAGAAGTGCGGGCTGCGCGGCGCGTCGCCCGGTTCGGATGCTCGGGAGGGACACAAAGTCAAGGTGTTCTGTTCGCAGAACTGCAAGAGGCAATTTGCCGAAACGGGGTTTTACGTGCATTGCTGGTCCTGTGGCCTGACTTCGAGCCAATCTGCGTCCAGCGGCACCTGCGGCATCTGTGGCCGTCTGTACTTCGGCGTCATGAAGGGGATCGGTCGTCCTGTTGATGTTCGCAAAGGAGAACGGCGCGCCGGCTCTCAGTGAGCCGAGCGAACTGCAATCGTTCTCGTAATCGAATGACTGATCAGCATCGATGGGCAGGGGCTTGCATATCGGGAAAGGGCGATTACGATTACGAGAACGGGTATGCCGATACGCGAACCGGGCGGCGGCGATTGGCAGCATGATTCCCGTTTCAGGTCCCTACTCGGCCGGGTAGGCGCCGAGAGGGGAGGGCGTTCGTGGCGGCGTCAATCCACAAAGTCCGGATGGAGAGCGGCTGCCGGCCCCTTGACTGGCTGAGGGCCGTGGCGGGCGAGCCCTGCCCCGTCCTGCTGGAAAGCTCGTTGCACGAGGGCTATCTGGGCAGGTACTCCATACTCTGCTGGGAACCGTTCAAGCGGCTGACGTGTCGCGGGGGAGAGGTCGAGATAGAGGACCTGCGGCGGGGCACGCGGGCCACGGTGGCCGGAAGTCCGTTCAGGGTGCTGTCCCGGGAATTCGACGCGCATCGCATCGTCACCCCGCCTGATTTCGATCTTCCCTTCGCAGGCGGCGCGATCGGGTACTTCTCCTATGATCTGCGGCACAGCGTCGAGAAGCTGCCCCGATGGTGCAGCTACGATCTGCCCGTGCCGGAATTCATCCTTTGCTTTTACGATCGCGCCGTTGTGTTCGATCACCGGCTGGGGGTGACGGATTACGTCGGCCCGGAGGGCTCTGCGCCGCCGCGCCCGCTGCCAGCGCCGGGAGGCGACGGGGGCTCGCCGCCGGAGATCGAAGGTGTGGAGCTGGAGTCCAACTTCACGCGGGCCGGCTACGTCGAGGCGGTCGAGCGGACCAAGGAGTACATCGCGGCGGGCGACATCTTCCAGGCAAACCTATCGCAGCGGTTCGAAGGCGAGTGCCCGGCCGAAGGGCTGACCGTGTACGAGCGGCTCAGGGCGGTCAACCCGGCGCCCTTCTCGGCATACATGAAGTATCCCGCCTTCGAGGTGATCTCGTCCTCGCCCGAGAGGTTCCTGCTTCTCGAGGGCGACGGCGTGTTCACGCGTCCTATCAAGGGCACGCGGCCGCGGATCGAAGGCGACGACGTCTTCAACCGGCGCATGCGAGAGGAGCTGCTGGCCTCCGCGAAGGACCACGCCGAGCTGGCGATGATAGTAGACCTGGAGAGGAACGACCTGGGGCGCGTGTGCAGATACGGCAGCGTGAGGGTGAGCGAGCATGCCGTTCTCGAGACGTATCCCACGGTCTACCACCTTGTCTCGACGGTCAGGGGTCGGCTCTACCGCGAGCAGTACGACGAGTTCGCGCTCCTGCGCGCGACGTTCCCCGGCGGCTCGATCACGGGCGCCCCGAAGATAAGGGCGATGGAGATAATCGAAGAGCTTGAGCCCCACGCCCGCAACCTCTACACGGGTTCGATCGGCTACGTGTCGTTCCACGGCAGGATGGACCTCAACATCGTCATCCGCACGATGCTGAAGATGGGCGGGAGGATCTACGTGCAGGTCGGGGGAGGTATCGTGGCCGACTCCGAGCCCGAGCTCGAATACCAGGAGACGCTCCACAAGGGGAGGGCGCTCTTCCAGGCCGTCAACGCCGTCAATTACGCCGAGATAATGGAGCTTGCAGCTCATGGCGGATGATTGGGTCTACCTGAACGGCTCGATTGTGCGCCGCGCTGAGGCGAAGATATCGCCGGCGGACAGGGGGTTCCTTTACGGCGACGGTTTCTTCGAGACCGTGCGAATCGTGGGGGGCGCGCCGTTCCTCCTGGGACGCCACATGGAGCGCATGAACCGTTCCTGCCACGAGACCGGATGGGGCAGGGGAGTGAACCCGCGCGAGGTGGGGCGTGCCGTCTCGGAGCTTGTCGGAAAAAACGGCGTCTCAGAGGGGTACCTGAGGATAACCGCGAGCCGCGGGTTGTATGAGGGCAGGCTTGCCGAGCTTGAGGCCAGTGAGCCGACCGTCTTTATTGACGTGCGGCGCATGGAGCTGCCGCCGCTCGAAGATCCGCCGCCCTTCGTCCTTGCGAGATCGCCGTATCGCAGGAACGAGACCTCGCCGCTCGTGCGCCACAAAGCCCTCAGCTACCAGGGCAACGTGCTTGCCCTGGCAGAGGGGCGCCGGCGCGGCGCGGACGAGGTGTTCTTCCTCAACTCGCGCGGCTTCCTGACCGAAGGGGCCGTTACGAATCTGTTCCTTGTGAGGGATGGGAAAGTGCTGACGCCCGACGTAAGCTGCGGCCTGCTGCCGGGCATCACGCGGGACGCGGTGATGGAGCTGTGCACGGAGCGCGGCATCGTGCTTGAGACGGGCGAGTACGACGAGGCACAGCTCGCGGCGGCAGACGAGGTGTTCTGCACCAACTCGCTCCGGGGCGTGGTTGGGGTGAAGGCGATCCTGGAGTATCCTGAGAGGCGATTCGCCGACTGCCCGGTCACGCGGCTGCTTCAGCGCGCTTACGCCGAGTGGGCGAGGCATGGTCCGGAGTGAGCTGGTGGGACGAGGACAGCCCTTTTTTTGCTTGACACTCGTCCGGCAGCGCAGTTACACTCCCTCTCGCGGCCAGGTACCCTTTCAGGGGTGGCCGACAGCAGCGTACGCCTAAAGACGGCCGGGAGGTTGAGGACATGGAGATCAGGCAAAGGGCACTACTGGGTTGTGCCATCGCTGTGACGATATTGCTGTTCGCATGTGGGATGCCGCAGTCGGCAGTGGTTGTCAGCGCCGGGCCGGCTGTTTCCGGGGTACTGAATCCTGCCGGGGTTGCGCCGGAGGGTCTGGAAAGCGTCGGGATGTACGTGTTGTGGCAGCACGACCTGGGCCAGATCGAGGGCGGCAAGGAGATAAGGGAGGTCTACCTGGCGGGCGACAACCTCCTTGTGGAGGCGGGCGGCACTTTGTTCCTTTTCGACGCGGCCAAAGGCTTCTGCAAGGGCGCTGCGAGCCTCAAGGGCATCCTTGACCAGGCGCCCGTGATGGTCGGCAACAGCTTGTATCTGATGTGTGGCACGTGGCTGCTGGACGTTAACCCTGATTCCGGCGAGATACGGCGCGACCTTGCGCCGAGGGTGGCGGCCACCTGTGCCCCGGTACCCTACCCAGGGAGCCTTCTGCTGGGCGACGCCACGGGCAGGGTCGTGCGCTTTGGGCTGGAGACGGGGGAGCACGTGTGGCTCGCCTCCGCAGAGGGCGCCGTCACGACGCCACCGGTTGTTGACGGGAAGAGCGTCTATGTCGTCGGCTACAAGGCCAAAGCCGTCGCAATGACGGGGAGCGAAGGAAAGGATCTTTGGACGTGGAGTCCGGCGCCGCCTTCCCAACTGACCTCGGGTCTGATGTTTGCAGATGGCAGACTCTACGTGGGGGACAATCGAGGCTTCGTGTATTGTCTGCTCGCCGAAGCGGGAGTGCCGGTGTGGAAGTATGCGGCAGGGGGGCCCGTCTCGCTTGCACCTGAGTTCGTCCGGGGAAAACTGCTGGTCTTTCCCTACAAGTCCGCGGCGCTGTGCATGGACCCTGCCGGCCCGACTGTGCTTTGGGAGCATCCCGATGCGCAGCGGCTGCTCGCGACCGGTAAGAAGGGCCTCTACCTGTTGACGCGCGACAACTGCGTTGCCTACGTGTCGCTGGAGACGGGCGAGGAGAAGTGGCGCCGGCCGCTTGTGAAGGACTGCGCGGTCGCATCCGATCCGTCCCGGGACACGTTCTACATCTACTTGCGTTCCGGCCCCATCATGGCCATCCGGGAACTGCCCTGAAGGCCCGCGCAGGATCGTCCGTGTGATGTCTTGACCGTTCCGCCCAAACAATCCCCGCCTCCGGCGTTCGAGGACGAGGAGAGGTGATCGCTCGATTACGATTACGAGAACGAGAACGAGAGCTGATCGCTCGATTACGAGAACGAGAACGAGAGCTGATCGCTGACTGCTGACCGCTGACGTACTCAAAGAAAAGCCCCGCAGGGTGAACCTCTGCGGGGCCTTGCTTTTGTTCCAAGCCCGGCGCTGCCCGACAAACCTACCACCTGAACACATTCACGCTGCGCACCGCTCCCCGGTGCACTCCGAAGCGCCGATCACCAATCACGCCGGGCAGGTCTGCCATGCGAACGGGCTATCTCCTATCAGATGATCGATGACCTATATGTCTCTGGCCTGGAGCGTCTTGCGGCCGTTCTCCTTCGCGCGATCCGCAGCGCGATCTATGCACGCATATACGCAGCAGTTGACCGCCCCAAGAACCTCCGATGAGCACATCAGTCCCTTGGACTTGATGTATTCCCGCACCTTCGAGCCGACCACCAATACCTCACTCGCCGTACACTTTCCCTTAGCCATCAAGACACCTCCTCGTGTGTAAAGAAGCGATCAACGGAGCCTTTCGCCACAACGGCGCAATGTTAACAGTTGGCTGAAGTGCGGTCAAGCGCAAATTGGCTGAAAACGCAAAATCAGGGGAAGAAAAGGGCTCCCGGCCGCTTTCCGGCTGCGGATCACTTTCCTCATGTCCGGCGCCGTCGCCGGGTCGGGCCGGCGTGATGCGGGACCGCTTGCCGACCGCTGGTCGGTCCGGTCAGGCCGCGCCGTTTCATTCGTTGGCGCCCGGCCGAATTCGTATAATGTCGAGACGTTACGAACGCGGATTCGGACGTCACAGTAACGTCTCTCGATCTGCCTGCGGATGGCGCAGGCGAAGCGGCGGAGCGATGGAAGAGCTGGTCAGGCTCGCAAAGAAAAGTAAGTTCGACGACGTCGAGAGCGGTTGGATGCAGGCGCTCGAGGGCGATGCTGTGCCGTGGGAGGGTCTGCTCGAGGTTGCGGAAGTCCTGGTCCGGCGCAAGCGGGCCGATCTTGCGGAATCACTGGTCTGGTACCTGGTGACGCAGTTGAAGGAGCGGAAGGCGCTCCGGGCGGCACTCGCCGCAGCCAGTCGCGGTTGCACGCTGATACCTGAGAGCGACATGATGCGGGACGAGGTCAAGGGTCTGTACCCGCAAGTGCACGGCGGTGCTCAGACGTCTGAGGCGCTTCTCGAGATGACGCTGGGAGACCGCAGCATGCCGCTGGACGTCGCCGTGCGGCGCCTCGAGTCTCTTCAACGTCTCACGCCGGGGACCTACGTGAGGGCGGACCCAGCCGCGAAGCTCGGACGCGTGGAGCGTCTGGACGCGGAGCGGGGCAGGCTGATTATCGCATTCGAGGAAGGTACGCGGGAGTATGACGCCGCGTCGGTGGAGCGCCTCGCGCTGGTTGAGCCGAATGACTTGCGGGCGTTGGCCATCTTCGAGCGCGACAGGCTGGCCGCGCTCGCGAAGGAGAACCCCGAAGAGCTGATCGCGCTCGCGTTGAACACCTTCGGCAAGCGCGTCGAGCCGAACCGCCTACGGCTCTACGTGGAGCCGGTTCTTGGGACAACCACGTGGTCTAAGTGGTGGGCCTCGGTGAAGCGCATTGCTCTGGACTCGCCGGTCATCGGATTGACGGAGGGCAAGCCATCGAACCTGTTCCTGCGCTCGCGGCCCGTGAGACGCGAGGAGCGCCTGCGCGTCGCCTTCGAGGCGGCGACGATTGCGGACAGGTTGGCTATCGCCCTGAAGGTGCTCGATGAGACCACTCAAGACGCGGACGCCCGGCGGGAGCTGCTGGAGCACCTTGGCCGGGAGATCGCAGGGCTCCTTGATGCGCCGGCGGACATTTCGCGCGGGGACGCACTGGCGGTGCTGGCGGTGTTGGATCTCATCGAGCGGCATGCGCCCGACGTCAGTGTGCCGCCGCATCCGTCCGCGGAGCGATGGATTGAAGGGGAGGGGCTCGCGGAGGTGCTCTGCTCCGGGCTGGGGGAGGGCAGGCTTCTGACGGAGGTTCTTGAAGCCCTCCGGCGGTGGCTGCCCGAGCGATGGCGGGATGTCTATGCGAGGGCCATGGTGAGGCTGCCCAGAACCGCCTGCGAGAGCGTCGCCAAGCACCTCGCCGATGATGGCGCGTGGGACGCCGTCGCGGGCGCGGTCAGGGAGATGTCGGAGAGGCCGGACTGCAGCGCCGGCGCCCTGGCGTGGCTGTGGAAGGCCTGCTCTTCGGAGGGCTTCGGCAAGGTGCTTGCTGACGTGGACCGCGTCGCCCTGCTGAGGCGGCTGCTGGCGGCCGCGGCGTCGCTCGGCCATGCCGCGTCCGGTGACAAG
>Ga0315289_10001881_pt1 | contig 32587 bp, 30 predicted proteins | sample YL17G11_40_MG_FD_203452 | JGI IMG/M metagenome (GOLD analysis project Ga0315289, IMG submission 203452) | Sediment microbial communities from Yellowstone Lake, YNP, Wyoming, USA - YL17G11_40 | ecosystem: Environmental > Aquatic > Freshwater > Lake > Sediment | place: USA: Wyoming | collected... | reverse complement strand
CAGGAAATTTCTTTTCCTTGCATTTTTTTATAACATTCCTTATTTTTGTCATCAAAACCCTGTTTTCAGAATGGTTCAATATTGTCCCTTTTGCTCCTGCTTGTTTCAATGAATCAATAGAAATATGGCCTGTAAATGCTCCTTGCTCAACTTCATCTGCATGCTGGCTAAAGACCTTTAATTTGACTGCCTGTGATACTCTATAGACATCAACTGCCTGCACAACAAGGATTATCTCTTTGCCAGCCACATTTGCAACCTTTTCGCAGATCTTTGCTAACTTAACTGCATTCTCTCCTGTTGCTTCCTTGTATGTTTTGAAATTTACAAATAGCATTCTATCCCTCCAATATCTCATCAAGAGTCAAAGCCATTCTTTTTATCCTTTCCTGCGCTTCTGCAGAAAGCTCTTGAAAATTCTTTAATTCATGAGCCATTGCATTGTCAGTAAGCGCATAGCTGGAATTCTGCTGCCTCTCCCCTATCCCTAAGGCTTGCAAACCAGAAAAATACCTCTCTAACTCTCTTGAATGAATCTGCCCTGATGAATAAAAAAAGTTTAATTCAGCCCATTCCTGCGGAAACCTGTCCTTGAGCTGGAACATTGCAGGATATATCTCCTTGACATGCCATGGTTTTGTAGTTAGAGCAAGCAAATAACAAAGCTTGTCTCCTGTTGTTATATCAACATCTATCGCATTCATCTTACTTCTTAGATTTTGCAAATTTATTTAAATATTTTTCCTTATTGGCAAAATAAAACCCTGTTATTAAAAAGAGCGCGCTTGCAGCATATGCTCCAAATATTATTTTTGTTGTGATGCCTGTAAAAAATTTAATTGGCAGCAATGTGACTAAAAGGTAATCAGAGGGAAACTGCCATGTTGTTGTAAATAAAATCTGGTGAAAATAACTAAAGATTGAATCAAATCCAAATAAAACTAAAAGCAAGAATAAGGTAATTAAAACAGCAGAAAATAAACCTCCATTAAAAAAAGCAAAACCAGAATTTGTTATAAAACCTTTTTTATCAGCAAAATACAATGAAACAAGAGAGATTATAGCTATTGCAATTGCAGCATAAAAAACAAGCAATGATTCACGAATTACCTGCCTGACTTCAACTAGATGCTCTTGCTCTTCTGCATTGAAATCAGATATATACTCTTTTCCAGCCTCATTGTTCTTTAAGAAATACAGCATATCAGCAGTTATGTCAACAGCATTCTCTATATGAGGCTCGTACTTATTGAACTGCTCTTCATAGAAATACATATTGAAAACAGTCAATCTGAATGCTCCTAAAAGAGAAATAAAAGGGATAGCTAAAACAATAAAAAAAATAAAAAGTTTTTTTATGTTCATTTAGTCTCTTTGCTCTCCTTTGCAATAGACCTTATGAGGAACATGTGCTTGTTCTGGTCAAGGTCATAAAACTCAGACACCGTCTCTTTTAGCCTTGACGAAGCGCTTCTTCCAAATGCAGCTGCCTCAACCCTGCATCCTGCTGATCTTGCATGCTCCAGCAGAGGAACAAAATCTCCATCCCCGCTCACTAAAACAACAACATCCAGCTTAGGAGCTAGCTCAATTATATCCATTGCAATCCCGACATCCCAGTCTCCTTTTTTTGCTCCTCCCCAAAACACCTGCAAATCCTTGGAATGTATCTCAAATCCAATCTTTTCAAGCGCATCAAAAAAAGTCTTTTCCTTCATTGCTTCTGTCTTTATTACATATGCAATCGACCTTACTAGCTTTCTTCCTTGCACAGTATGTTTCAAAACATTTGCAAAATTTACTTTCGAATTATGCAAATTCTTTGCTGAATAATACAAGTTCTGTACATCAACAAAAACTCCAACTCTTTGTTCCTTATTAACCATTTTTATTCACCTTTTAGTTATTGGTATCTTTTGTCAAAAGCATCGCAAGCTCGCTTTTGAGCACATTTATTCCTTTCCTTTCAGTCCAGGAATAAATGCTTCAAAACCGCACTTTGTGCAGTATATCCTTCCTGTCTTGACATCAAACTCCAAGCTTAATGAAAAGCATTGTGGGCATCGCTTGATGACAGAAGGAATCTTTTCCTTTAGTTTTTCATCCTCTGTAAACTTGGAAATCTTTTCCTCAACTTCCTTTTTCCACTGCTTATAGAGTCCCATTTTTAAGTTTTGCTGCTATCCTCAAAGTTGTTTTAGAGACATGCTCTAACTTGTTTACTTTAGAGAGTTCGACCCATCTAAGCCCTTCTTCTTCTGTTGTTTCTTTTATCTCTCCAATCCACTTTGTGCATAAAAAAGCATGATGCTCATATGGCTCTTTTGAAGTTGGGTCAATGTCCTTAACAGTACCTATCAGCTTATATGTTATTATCCTTATATTTAATTCTTCCTTCATCTCCCTGAGCAGGGTCTCTTCAATTTTCTCTGATTTTTCCTTGTGCCCTCCTGGAAAAGCCAATAATCCTGCATAGTTGTCTTCTGTCTTCTTTCTTTTCTCAAGAAGCACTTTGCCGTTTTTTACAAAGACAGCATTTGCAGTTATATTTTTCATCTTAGAATGCTTTTAGCTTGAACTTCTCCTTTAGCTTGTCCATCCAGCTCTTTTCAGGAGGCATCATCAAAGGCGGTTTAGGAGGAGGCGGAAGTTCTGGCCTTTCCTTTGTCTCTATTGGTATCTCCCTCTTAGGCATAGGCTCTTCAAAGAATATATCATGCCTGACAACAGGCCTTTTGAATATTTTTGGTTTTGGCAAAAGCAGTGAAGGCAGTGTTGTAGTCCTTTGCACTGGTAAAGGAAGCAGTGCCATTCTTTGTTTTGGCAAAGGCAAAGGAGGCAATTCTCTTTCTTTATCCATTGGTTTAAAAAATAATTCCTTTTCTTTTGGCTTTAAAAAATCATCTAGCTTTGGCTTTTTGCGCAGTTTTGCTCTTAATTTTTCAAAAACAGTTGGTTTTTCTTTCTCTTTTTCTTCTATTTCCCTTAACTTTGCAAGCTCTACTTCAATATGTTCTATGCCAGCCCTGTTATCCTGTGCCTCTTGCTTTATCTTTTTCTCCAGCTCAACTACCCTTTGTTCCCTCTCCATCCTTGCTTCAGCCAAGGTTGTTATCTTTTCCTTTAACTCAGAGATAGTTGCCTTTATTTCCTCTATTCTTGATTTGTTCAAAAGAACTTCTTCTGTCCTATTTGCCTCAGCTATCCTGAGCTCATGCTCTAGTCCATGAATCTCGTTCTTGAGCAAGGTTATTGTGTTGAAATCCCTTGAGCTGATTTGAAGAAGATGGTTGTTTAATTCGTTTATTCGCTTCTTGATTTCCTCAGAAGATTTGAATTCCTGCTCAGCAACTGCAACTAATCTCCCTTCCCTGTTGATGATATTGTTTAATCTTGATTCAAGCTCTTTCAATGCTGTCTTAAGCTCTTCTTTTTTCAGCTTTTTGCTTCCAGCAATCTTCTTTACTTCTTTTACTTGTTTTATCAGCGATTCTCCTGCAACCTTCTTTTCTTCCTGCTTTTTTGTAGCTAGAAGTACATGCTTGATAAAACTATTTAGCTGCCTTGGGTCTGTCATTCTACTTTTTGAACAATTTAGAAAGGAATCCTTCTTTCTTTGGGCCTGCCCTAAATTCTGGAAAAGGTGGCATAGGCGATGGTCCTGGCATTAGTCCTGGAGGCATTGGCCTTGCCATAAGCATTGGTGGCGGCATTGGCCTTTGCTGCATTCCCATAAAAGGCTCTGCTCTTGGCTGCATTGGAGGTGTAAATGGCCTCTCTAGCGGTGCTGGCATAGGCGGAGGCATTGCAGGCATTTGCCTGAAAACCGGCCTTGGCATCTGCATTGGCTTTGGTTTAGGCAGCATCCCTTCAATCTTCCTCTCTTCTACCTTCAGCTCCCTTATCATATCAGCAATAACAAGAATTCCTTGCGCAATCTTTTTGTTCTCATCCTCTATCTCATTTATCCTCTTCATCAAAGGATCTATCTGCGCCCTTAAGCCAGGCTCTTCTTCTTCCACTTTCATGCTTTCTGCAGCTTCTTTGAACAATGACAATAATCTATTGATGTTATCATTCAACCTGTCTGCACTTTCCTTAAAATCCTTTGAAGAAGCAGAAGCGCCTTCACTACTGGCTTTTTTCTTTAGATGTTCAAGCTCGCGTTTAATATCTGTAATTTTTCTATGAGGCATTAATTCTTCATATTCTGGCATAAGCCACCACCCTTTTTTGTATATGTGTATAAAAATTGCATTTTCATATATAAAACTTTCTAAAAACGAAGTTTTTGGAAAACTTGAAATTGTAAAACAATTTCATTGCTTTCTAAAAACGAAGTTAAGAAAGCTTGAAATTACAAAGTAATTTAATTGCTTTCTAAAAAGGGGTATTTAAAGAAAGATTTTTAAAGTCGAAATATTGAAAAATAGGCTATGAAGATGTTATTAGCTGTTTTAATCATATTCTGCATTTTGGCTATTGGCTGTAAAACAAAGGAAGAATCGCCGGATATACCTTCAGATTTAATCAAGTGCCAGGAGCCCAAAGGAAATATCTGTTATACTCTTTACGATCCAGTATGTGGGTTGACACAGTCAGGAGAATGGCAAACATTCAGCAATGACTGTGTTGCATGCGTAAGCAAAGCAATAGGTTATAAAAAAGGCGAGTGTGAGAAAAAATGAAAGAAATAGGTTTTGGAACAGCATTCAAGTATCCATTTAACAGGCCAGTAGGAATGTTGAATATTCTTTGGATTTTCCTGCCAATAATAGGCTGGTTTGCATTAGGAGGATATGGCATCAGGATAGTAAAGCACTTTACCAAAGGAGATTTCAAGGAATTGCCTGAATTCAAGTTTGGCAAAAGCTTCAAAATAGGATTCTTCATGTTCTTAAAAGCAATACCTTTCTTTTTAGTGTATTTTGCATTCCAGCATGCAATGAGCAAATTACATTGGGGAGGCATTGCAGCAGTGCTGTTTGTCTCTATCTTTATTGTACCGATGCTGACTATCAACTTCTTTAAAAAAGAGACAATAGGTTCTTATTTTGAATTTGACAAAGTGACTCCTGTTTTCAGCAATATCCAAGAATATGTTATAGCGGTGCTGAAAACAATAGGTTTGCAGCTTGTATTTTTTGTGATGATTATCGTGCTAGTAGGATTTCCAGCACTGGTGTTTGCAAAAAATATATTCTTAGCAGACTTTTATAGAAGATTTGTGAAATGAGGTGAAATAAGATGATAGAAGCATTGTGGTTAGCTGGTTTGTCAGGAGGATTGCTGGCATGTTTAATAGTGATTGGGATTTGGGAATTAATCTGGAAAGGCATTGCATTGTGGAAATGCGGCAGACACAACCAATTGGCTTGGTTTGTGTGCATACTGATACTTAACACAGCAGGAATATTGCCAATTATCTATCTGCTGTTCTTCCAGAAGAAAAAGAAGAGATAAATTAAAAAATTTATTTTTTATTTTTATTCCATCGGAGGCATGCCGCCGCCGTATCCAGGAGGCATTCCACCTTGTGGCATTCCGCCTCCACTTTCTCCAGGCCCTCCAGCAATTATGTCGTCAATCCTTAATATCATATTAGCGACTTCTGATGCTGATTTAACTGCCTGGGTCTTTATCTTTAATGGCTCTATGACTCCTGCTTTCCATGCATCAACAATCTTTCCATTAAACACATTAATTCCAGCCCATACCTGTTTCCTGTCATGAGCCTGTTTCAATTCAGTCAGGATATCGATTGGGTCCAGGCCAGCATTCTCTGCCAATGTCCTTGGAATGACCTCAACTGCATTTGCAAATGCTTCGATAGCCAGCTGCTCTCTTCCCCTTAGGCTGCTTGCAAACTTCCTTAATCCTTTTGAAAGCTCTATCTCAGGAGCGCCTGCTCCTGCAACGACCTTTCCAACCTGCAATGCAGCAACTATATCTCCGATTGCATCATCAACAGCCCTCTTGGCCTCATCAACAACATGCTCTGTCCCTCCTCTTACAAGGATAGTGACTGCTTTTGGATTTTTGCAGTCCTTGACATAAGTCATCTCTTCATCTCCAACCTTAATCTCTTCAACATGTCCTGCAAATCCCAAATCCTCTTCATTTAAATCATCAAGATTTGTAACAATATTTGCTCCAGTTGCTCTTGCTAATCCATCCATATCTGATTTCTTGACTCTTCTAACGGCAAATATTCCTTCTTTTGCAAGGAAATGCTGCGCCAAATCATCAATGCCTTTTTGGCAGACAACAACAGTTGCTCCTGATGCAGCAACCTTGTTGACCATTTCTTTGATCATCTTCTCTTCCTGGTCAAGAAAAGCCTGCATCTGCGAAGGATCTGTGATAGAAATCTTTGCGTCCATCTCAGTGTCTTTTATTTCAAGAGCCGCATCCAATAATGCTATCTTGGCGTTCTTGACTACTTTTGGCATTCCTGGATGGATTCTTTCTTTGTCAATCACAATTCCTGAGACCAATTCAGAATCATCAACACTTGCTCCAACCTTTTTTTCTATTTTAATATCATCTGTATCTATAGAACCGTCTTCATCTATGACAGACTTGACAGCATCTACAGTCAAATCAGCTAAAAGCTCTTTGCTTCCTTCTGCCCCCTTCCCCGTCATTGCAGTTATAGCAATCTTTCTCAAAATATCTAGGTTCTTTATAGAAACATTTTCAGCAATTGAGTTTAGGATTTCCTGTGCTTTTTCAGCAGCCATCCTATATCCTTTGGCAACAACTGTTGGATGAACATTCTTCTCAATCAAACTTTCTGCATTCGCAAGCAATTCTCCTGCTAAAATAACTGCGGTTGTAGTGCCATCTCCAACCTCAGCTTCTTGTGTCTTTGCAACTTCCACAATCATCTTTGCAGCAGGATGCTCGATATGCATCTCTTCAAGGATTGTAACCCCATCATTCGTAACAATAACATCTCCTAAGCTGTCAACAATCATCTTGTCCATCCCTTTTGGTCCAAGAGTTGTCCTTACTGTCTCTGCTACCAGCTTGGCAGCCATTATATTTGCTCTTTGAGCATTCCTTCCAGTACTTCTTTGAGTACCTTCAGGCAAGATAAATATTGGTTGTATGTCTTTTGCCATGATATATCCCCCATCACTCTTTAAGAATAGTAAGCATAGGGAATAGATGGTTATTTAAAAAGTTTGTTGTCAAAACACAACTTTCAAGAATCATTGTGACAAAAAAGTCATAATTTACTGCTGTTTTCTTAATCCTCTTTTAAGCGCAATCTCCCAAAATGCCAAATCCAAAAACCTTAATGAAGATTTTATGACATATGCTGTTTCATCTCCTGTTTTGCCTACAATAGCCAAGTCAACTGGATTGTCTTTTTTGCCTGTCTCTTTTCCAAATCTTCCTGGCTCTTGCATATACAAATAAAGTCTTAATCCTTCCCTCAAGTCAGGAGTCTTAGGAGCCTGTGAATAGACGGTGTGGGTTCCAGCGTATGCAGGCATTACATTGCCAATGCTTAACCTTCCTTTTTCCAGTGCTTCGCAAACAGAAGAAGAGGATGCAGCTATCTTCAAAAGATTTCCTTCTGAGCTTGAATTGAATATTTTTCCGAATTTGCTGGGATTGCCATTGAATTCTATCTCATTGATTGATTCGCCTTGAACTCCAGGCAAGAAGTTATTTGGCTTTTCCATATATGCAGTCCTGTTTAATGTATAAAGGGCAACTGCTCCACTTGCCCTGTTTTCATTTAAAACATTTGCAGAGGATATTAAGACTCTGTTTTCGCAAGAAATCTCTACTACAATCTCATAATCCCTGCTTGTAAGAACAGGCGCCTCGCTCATTATAGACTCATTTACTGAAAATGGATAATCTGCAAAATTGATATTTCTGAATTCTTGCGCAAGATTTTCATCTTTCAAAGTTTTCCTCATAAGCATTATTGATTCAGTGAATTGCATAAACAAAGGAGAGAATGCCTGCTTGTAATAGTCAGGATATCCTTTTTCTTTGGATTTTGGATGAGGCCTGTGCAAAAAATTAGTATCTCCAGAAACATCGCAAAAAGCAATATTATGCTCTATCCTCGGAGAAAATTTATAAGTTGCTCTTACTATCTTATCATTAACCTCAACACTTTTCTGATAATCCAGTGCAGGCAATCTGCTTGCTCCGAATAAATTTTCGATTAATCTGTCCAGCATATATAGTGGCTATATGCATTATATATTTAAAGTTTCTGTAATGAAAAAGAAAAAACTTAAATATCATTTGTTTGATTGCATAGTAAAATGATGCTTACGAATGGAATGAGTAAGGATTGGCATTGAAAATGACAATAATAACAATAAATGGAAGGGCAGGTTCTGGAAAAAGTACAGCAGCAAGGCTTCTTGCAAAGAAATTAGGTTACAAGCATTATTCTAATGGGGAGTTTATGAGAGAGATGGCTGAAGAGAGAAAGATTTCCCTTCTTGAGCTGAGCAAGATTGCTGAAAAAGACAGGAGCATCGACGAAGAGCTTGACCAAAGGCAGATTCAATTAGGGATTAAAGAAGATAATTTTGTCATTGACTCTAGGTTAGGATTCCACTTCATCCCAAACTCAATTAAAATATTCTTAGATGCTGATTTCGAGGAAAGGGCAAAAAGGATTCTTGCAGACAATATCAGGAAAGAGAGCAATATATCCCTAGAGACAACAAAAGAGAACATGAAGAAAAGAGAAGATTCTGAAATAAAGAGATACCAAGAATACTACCATATAAACCACTATGATAAAAAATATTGTGACTTGGTTATTGATACGACAAAGATAAAACCAGAGCAGGTTGTTGACAAAATCCTTAAATTCATAAAGAAAAAACAAAATTAGGTCACTTCGTTCTCAAGTTGCTATTTTACTTTGCAAAATAGCAACCTTTAAATAAAAACATCAAATCCTTACCAATATGCCAAGGATGCAAAAAGGAGATTTTGTAGAAGTTGAGTATACTGGAAGGCTTAAGGAAGAAAATCTTGTTTTCGATACAACAGATGAAAAGCTGGCAAAAGAAGCAGAAATTCATTCTCCAAATATGAGTTATGGCCCTCTTACTATTTGCCTGGGCCAGGGCCAGCTGATTCCAGGTCTGGAAAAGGAATTAGAAGGAAAAGAGACAGAAAAGGAATTCAAGATTGAATTAGCTCCTGAGAATGCATTTGGAAAAAAAGATGCAAAGCTTATCAGGATGATCCCATTCTCAGCATTCAAAAAGCAGAATATAATGCCTCAGCCAGGGATGCAGGTTAATGTTGATAATGTGATGGGCATCATAAAGACAGCTGCTGGAGGAAGATGCCTTGTTGATTTCAACCATCCTTTGTCTGGAAAGCACATTGTCTATACCATAAAGGCAAATAGGATTGTAACAGATGACAAGGAAAAAATAAAATCATTCCTTTTACTTTCATTGAATCTAAAGGATATGTCAGTTGATGTGAAGGAAGGAAAGGCAGAGATAACCTCAAAGAAAGAGGTTCCAAAAGAGATCCAGGATATGCTGTCAGCACAGCTGAAAGAGCTTATTCCGTCGATAAAAGAGATTTCTTTCAAGGCAGAAAAGGAATCCAAGAAATAAAGCTTCTCTATTTTAACTATTCTAGAATAACAATATTTTTATATTAGAACAAGTTTTAATTAAGTTAGCGCGTGAGGTGTTTATTTTGGAAGAAGACTTTATTGGAGATGGAAATTCTGTAAACCAAACTTTTGGAGAAAAACCTATTTCACATCTAAAGCCTGAACCAAGCATGGTTGAAAGGAGTGTCGCAAAATCAGATATTGATGCTGAGCTTGAGGCATATCTGTTTAAGCAGAAAGCAAAGATAAAGGTTATTGGATGCGGAGGAGGAGGCAATAACACAATCGACAGGGTGACAGAAGTTGGGATTATAGGAGCTGAGACAATTGCAGTAAACACAGATGCGCAGGATTTATTATATACTTCTGCTGATAAAAAGATATTGATAGGAAGAGAGACAACTCACGGCCTAGGAGCAGGCTCTAATCCAAAATTAGGAGAAGAGGCTGCAAGGGAAAATGAATCTGACATCAAGAAAGCAATTGCTGGCTCTGATCTTGTTTTCATAACATGCGGCTTAGGAGGAGGAACAGGCACTGGCTCTGCCCCTGTGGTAGCTGAAATTGCATCAAGGATGGGCGCTTTGACCGTTGGAATCGTTACAATGCCATTCTCAATGGAAGGCAATGTAAGATATGAAAATGCAGTGATAGGATTGGAAAAGCTTGAGCAGATAGTTGATACATTGATTGTCATACCAAATGATAAATTGCTGGAATTAGCTCCTGACCTGCCATTGCACACAGCATTCAAGGTAGCTGACGAGATCCTGACAAGTGCTGTAAAAGGCATTTCTGAACTGGTTACAAAAGCAGGACTGGTTAACCTTGATTTCGCAGATTTGAGAGCAGTCATGAAGAATGGAGGAGTTGCTTTGATAGGTGTAGGAGAATCAGACACAGAGAACAGGGCAACAGAAGCAGTCGCGAAAGCGCTGAGCAATCCTTTATTGGATGTTGACATAACAGGAGCAACAGGCGCATTGATAAATGTCATTGGCGGCGAGGATTTGACGCTGGATGAGGCAAGGAAGATTGTTGAGACTATTTCTGAAAAGCTGGATGAGCATGCAAAGATAATATGGGGAGCCCAGATATCAAAAGACCTGGAGAAGACAATCAGGGCAATGCTTGTCATAACAGGAGTGAAATCACCGCAGATATTCGGCAAATCAGGGCTCAAGCCAATAGACAAGAAAAGGCAAGAGATTGAAAGGGAATTAGGCATAGAGTTTGTTTAAATTTTATTTATGAAACCATTATTTCTGCCAGTAACTTCAGAAGTTTATGAATGGTATCACCATGGCAAATCCTGGGAAATAAGGCCATACAGAAAGCTGTATACTGAGAAATCTGTTTTCAATGGAAGAAAAGTAACTGTTTCCAGAGGATATACAAAAGACAGGTTCAAAGGAGTAATTGACAGAGAGCCGATAGTCGGCACATTAGAAGATATTCTTGTTCAAGTTCCATACGACAGCCTGATACCTGTTGCTGAATCAAATGAAGAAGCAAGAGCAGTTATCTTAGACTTGACAAATGTGGAGAAATATATTGCGTTTCATATTAAGAAGAAGTGAATTGAACACTTTCTATCCTTCAAATTCAGCAATTTTCGTATAGAAATAGTTATATTCAATTTGAGTTGAGACTTTTTAACTAATAGGGCAAGAATTATTATTCAACGTGGATGGGTTGTAAATTTCTATGTTCTCTAAGATAGGTATTTTCATATACTCTTCGTCTGTACACATCATACACAGGTTTGAATAGTTTTAGAGTTTCTTTAGGCACATCGGTTTCTGAGAAACCTGGATAAATAGCATCTAAAAAAGTATAGCATCCCTTTAAATGTTCAATGAGGGTCGTATATCTTTTAATAAACCCTTTAGTAGCTCCAAACCAAGCGAGTTGTACTTGTATATCATTTACTACTTCTGCTAATTCTTTGAATTTCATTTGATCTCACTTTAAATTTATAAATAACTATAGTTTATAAACCTTCTACTTTTTATAATAACTCGAATTAAGGAGAACTTCTTCGCACTTCGTGCTCAGACCATCTATCTTTGTGATTTTCCACTCTCAAAATAGCAATCTTTATAAATAACCTATCTTAACTAACCTTTATGGCTGCTTCTTAAGAATTAAAAAGAAGTAGGTTTGAAACTTAAAGAACATGGACGAACCACAACCGCAAGTACAACAACCAGCACCTCAGCAGCCACAGCAGGATGTTGAGGAGAAACCAACTGTCTGGTCAAAGATAAAAAGGTTTGGAAGAGCGTGTTGGAGAGTACTGAGGGTAACTAAAAAACCAACTAAAGAGGAATTCAAGACAATTGTAAAAGTCTCAGGATTAGGCATCATCATCATCGGTATGATTGGTTTCATAATCCAGATGATAAAGCAATTGTTCTTTTAATGCAAAATGGCAGAAGAAACTAAAACACAAGAACCATTAATATTTGGATTAAGGACAACAGCAAATAGGGAAGACCAGGTCATGGATTTTGTTACTTCCAATGCTGAAAAAAAGAAGCACAAGGTTTATTCAATAATAAGGCCTCATGGAATGAGGGGTTATATTTTCTTGGAAGCTGAAACAAAGCAGGATGCTGAGCAGGCTGCATTCAACATACCTTATGCAAGAGGTATCCTTCCAAAAACAATTGAATACAAGGAAATAGAGCACATGCTAGAGATGGTCAAGGTAGAGATGAATATAAGGAAGAATGATATTGTAGAGATTATAAGCGGACCATTCAAGAGAGAACAGGCAAAAGTTACAAGGATAGATAAGGTAAAAGAAGAAGTTGTAGTAGAGCTATTAGAAGCAGCTGTTCCAATACCAATCACTGTAAAGATGGATGCTGTCAAGGTCATAAGAAGGGAATCAGAAGAAGAGGAAGCTCCAGAAGAAGAAAATATTCCTCTAACAATACCTTCACCAGAGGCAAAAGCAAGGCCTGAATTTATTAAACCAGGAGAGACATTTGCTGAAAAAGTAGAAGAAGCCAAGGAAAAAGCAGAGGAAGTCATAGAAGAGGTAAAAGAAGCTGTTGAAAAAGTTGAGGAAGTGCTTCATATCAAGAAGAAAAGAGAGAAAAAAGAAAAGCCAAAGCCGTCAGAAGACGAGCTTTTCTCTGGAGAGGATATTGAAAGCATTGCAGATATCGGAGATGAAGAGTTAAAAGAAGAGCTTAAAACAAAAAAAGAAGAAAAAGCTAAAGCAGAAAAAGAAAAGCAGGAAAAAAGTGAATAAAAACCCTGTCAAAGGGTGCCAAATTCACGAGCTAAAAAATGAATAACGAGGGAATTTGAGTATGGCAAAAGAAACAATTGAGCAATTGGTTGAAGGCGGAAAAGCAACAGCAGCTCCACCACTAGGCCCAGCATTAGGGCCAATGGGGATCAACATAGGAGAGGTTGTAAAGGCAATTAATGATAAGACAGCTGGATTTAAAGGAATGCAAGTTCCTGTCAAGATAATAGTTGACAGGGAAACAAAGAAATTTGAGATAAAAGTAGGAACACCGCCTGCATCTTCATTGATAAAGAAAGAGGCAAAGCTTGAAAAAGGCTCAGCAAACCCAAAAGCAGACAAGGTTGCTGACTTGCTGATTGAGCAGATTATCAAGATCGCTAAGATGAAAGAGTCTGACCTGTTGGGAAGGACTCTGAAGCAGAGGATTAAAGAAATAATCGGGACATGCAATTCTATGGGAGTGATGGTAGAAGGAGTGCCTGCAGCTGAAGCAATAAAGCTGGTGAATGAAGGGAAATTTGATGCAGAGATCAAGGCAGAGAAGACAGAATTGTCAGCAGAAGAGATGAAGAAGCTGGAAGAAGAGAGGATGAGACTGGCAGAAGAGATTGAAAAGAGAAGGGCAGAGTATGAAAGGATTGGTAAGGAGATCATAGCTGCTATGGCTGGCAAGGAAAAAGGAGAGATAAAAGCCAAGTTAAGGGAAGCAAAGATCCCATCCAAGATAATTGATGAATTGATGCCGACAGAAGGAGCAGCAGCGCCTGGAGCAGCACCAGCAGCAGGAGCACCTGCCGCAGCGCCTGCAGCTGAAAAGAAAGCATAAAATTATTTTCTTTACTCGCCCTTGAATTCACGGGCGGGATAAATTTATTTACATATCTAGAAATTAGGCTTTCTCACAGCCTCAGATTAAATTAAAACAAGAATGGGCTTTGGTTTATTTATTAGCGAACGCTCCTAAACCATATCTTAACTGAGCAAATAAACGATTTCCCTGATAATCTGCTAATCTTCTAGCAGATTCAATATCATTTCCAAAACCAGGACATGCAACAATTTTTTCAATGCCTCCAGATTTCGCAATACTTTTAATTGCATCACATACTTCCATTTGCTTATCAGGATTAATCATGTCAAGGTTCATAAAAGAAACAACATCAACCTCACCAAAAGAGTTTCTTGGCTCTTGTGCATAAATTATGCCATTAAACCAAACAAACTTTTGCTGTTCAGATGAATAGTGAAATCTAAGATCTTCTTTTCTGGTTTTCCATAAATCCAGATGGTCTCTAGGAGAATAAAAACTTAATTTCTTAATGCCTTCTTCAAAGATAGGCCTCATTACATCAGGATCTACTTGAGGCAGTATCTTAAGTGAACCATACCTTACAAGATTCATTACTGGTTTTATCACTCCCATATATAAGGGAATGGTTGTTATACTTATAAAACTTTTGGTGGAGTACTACTCTTTAGTTAAAAATATTGACGCAAAATCCAGTATCGCATTCGCTAACTAGATTATTTAATCCCTAAAAGAGGCAAGATTGCCCTGAAATCTTCTTTGCCTTCTGGCTGGTTTACAGAATGAGTAGAGACTTTTTGCAGCTCAGGCGCGCCATTAAATGCTATTGAAACTCCGACTGCCTGCGCAAATGGAATGTCATTCTTCCCATCTCCAACAAAAGCAACTTCTTCTTTCTTTAGCTTGTGCTCTTTCATCAAAAGGTGCATGAAATCCAATTTTCCTTCGTAATCGCAAGGAAGCAGGTTCCAATGCACAAGATTTCCTTTTTCATCCCAAAGGTATTCGCACGCTACAAATGCATGGTCAATCTTCAAGTCCTTTAGAGCCCTGTCAGCCTGCGCTTTGAAGCCTCCAGAGATAAGTGCTGTCCTTATTCCTGCCTTTTCCAAGACATCAAATGTTTCCTTGACACCAGAATAATAGTCTACTCCTTTCATGATTTTTTCAAAAAATCCCTTGTTCAAGCCATACTTTTTATGCACTTTTATAGTATCTTCCATCCACTCCACATAGCCTGCATATTCTCCATTATTCCATTTTTCTTTTGTCCATTCTTCTTCTTTCAGCGCCTCTGGCCCAAGATGCTGCGCAATAAGAGTCCATGCGCTTGGAGCAGTATTCCCTTTGGAGGTCTTGTATATTTTTTTGAAGATAGTCCCTTCCATATCAAAGAATATCAATTTTGGAGCTGTAATCTTTCCAGTTGCCATTCTATCCTGGAATATTGTTCTCCTTTTAAATCTTTCTTTGTTTTAAACTAGCAAAAAAGCTGAGAAAAAGGAATATCAAAAAATTTTACTTGGGCTGTTTTTTCTTATGATAGATAAGAAGCACTAATATTATGATTGCTTCAAGCAGTATTACTGCAGTTATAACACCCATTGTAAGAATTATTTCCACAAGCGGTAAATCATGACCACCTACAAACATTACCAATCACCTCTTATTGATTTATTTGTCTTATAGCATATATAAACGTTTCGTTTAGCCTTTAAGATTAATGCTGCCTGCTGCTTCTTTAACCTTTCCTTCTTTGTCATACAGCACATATCTCAATGTATAATCATCTGCAAACTCATCCAGGTATTTATATTGATAAGCGAACAACATTGTATCTTTTGCATCTATCTTATAAGGACCGTAAATGTCAGCTCCGACAGTCTTTGTCCCTTTATCAAAATTAAGCTCAATATAATGCATGTCTTCCTCATCTTTCTGGTTTGCAACAACCATATAGATGTCAGCAAGCCTTTCTTTTGGATGCACATCTCCAACAACAAGGAATTCAGTAGGCTCTATCTTTACTGGAACATCTTGGCTATACAATTTAGATCCATAGGAAAAGACATCCAGCTTTAATTCAGCTGATTCCTCTGTTGTCAAAGGAGTTTTTATATCAAAATCTATAGTGATTGAATCTCCTGGTTTTAGTACTGCATAGCTTTTTGTGTTTGATATTTCCCAATCAAGCAATTCTGGCTCTTTTACATAATCTGCAGTAGCCCAACCAGTCAAGCCAGAGTTTTCCCATCCAAATATCCTGTTTGGATGCAATACTATTGGCTTTTCTTTAGCAGGCTCTTCAATTGCAAAAGAAATATTCTTTATTATTTTATGCCCAGTATTAGTCAATAAAAGGCTTAAGCTTCCGCTGCCAAAAATTTCTTCAGATACATGAGATGCATAATTAAGATGAGTAATGCTTTGTATCTCAGAAACCTGCTCTGAAGTGAGCTCATTTCCTACTAAAGGCTCAATCGAAGGAACAACTACCTCTGGAGGCAATGGTGGCAGTGGATGCAGCACTTCTACTGGGTTGCCTCCTCCTGTAGGTGTTGGAGAAGTAGGTGTTACAATATTTATTGTCCAGTTGGAATCTTCAAAATCTGGCTGGCCAGCATTGTCATAGCATTGTACATTCCATATATAGCTGCCAGAATCAAGAGCAATCTGATTAAAATCAAGTATTGTGCTTGTCGGAACAGATGCAAATACCCACCAGACAGCCTCTTCCCAAAATCCTCTTCCGCCATTAAAAGATTTCATAGCAATCCAGCTGCTTCCATCATAGCAATACCAATGGCTGTTGCCTGTAAGATTTTCATTTGTTATTGCTCTGAAAACCAGCTTGTTTGCAAGATAATTCCAGCATGCTGATGGCACAGTATAGTTAGTAGGATTATGGTCTACAGCAATGCCTCCGCTGATTGTCCATAATGCCCCTATTGAACCGCTCAATTTAGTGTAATTCATATAATATGCAAAATTGTCTCTTGCTTCATAGCTTGACCAGTTCCCATCTATTGCTTTTACTGCTATGCCTACATCAGATGCATCTGCTGTCTCCTGGTAAACATTGCTAGTAGAAGATATTGTCTGGTTCAAAGCCCAGATTCCGCTGAAATTTCCCCACAAGCTGCAGTTAATGACAGAGTTGTCATCTGTTACAGAGAAATTAAAGATAACAGATGCAGGAGCATCTGATGTTGTGTCATTCAAAGGCAGATTCAATGTGACTACAGGCGGATTATCTGCACTTGCAAAAGCTGCTGATAAAGCTACTGCTATAAAAACAATGTTCAGTAATATTGCCTTTTTTCTATTAACAATCATAGAGAGACCCTTCTGATTTTTTCTTCCTGTTCCTTCAGTTTTTTGATTGTCTCCTGCAGCTTCTTTTTCTGATCCTGTTTTTTCTCTTTTGCTAATCTTAATTTGCGCTTCAGCTCTATAACTTGGTTCTTCTTTACCATCAGTTCTTTTTCCTGCTTTCCAAGCTCAGATATCTTTTTTTCAGTCAAAGGTATTTCTTTTTTCAATTCAACTAATCTTTTCTGCTTAATCTCTTTTTCATGTATCTTGCTCTCAAATAGCTTGACTTTTTGCTGCAGTGCTTTCTGCCTTGCTTCAATAACTTCTAAGGCAGATGTGTGCTTCACCAGACCTTTGTGCAGATAACTAACCTTTGCCTTTAGCTTATCATGGACAGCCTGGCTTTCTTTTTTCTTTTTTGATAGCGATTCAATATTGGAATGCAATGGCTTTATCTGCTTTTCCTTTATGTTTCCTAATGATTTCACAAGGTTGTTTAGCCTTATCTGCAGTTGTTTCACTTGCACAGTCAATGCTCTGCGAAGCTCTTCTTTCTGCCTTTTCAAAGCAGATAATTCATTTATCCTTGCCTGCATCTGCTTCAGATTAGAAAAGATTCCTTGAAGCTCTTTTTCCTTGCCAGCCAACTCAGCTGATTTGATATTATTCTCATGTCTCTTGGCATTGACTATCTTCTGCTCTTTGGCCTCTTTTGCAACCAGTTCATTGACTTTTTCCTGCAGAGGAGATATCTCTTTTTCAACTCCCTTCAGAGAATTGACATCTCTCTTCAATATTACTAGCTCTAGTTTTTTGTTCCTTGTCTTCTCTCTCAATGAGATTATATCCTGTAATACAAGGCTGAATTTGCTGCTAATATCAGATAATACTGATTTTAGCTTTTCTGCCCTGTTATTCAATGCACTCAATTCTCTTGCGACAATATGGCTCTTCATCTCTTTCTCTAGTTTTGCCTTTCCTATTGAAGTCAATGCAGTCTTTTTTTCTTTTTGTATCTCTTTTTTGATATTTGAAATCAGATTATCGACATTATTCATCTTTTCCACCCTTTTAAGAAATTATCAACAGTTTCAAGCAGCTTGTTTTTCTTTTTCTCCTTGACAATATGCTTGAACATCTTTTTCCTTTGCTCAGGAGTAAGCTCATGCACAGGAGCTTTCTTTTTTACAGCTTGCTGCTTTAATTGAAATACCTTTATTTTGCGCAGCCTTCCTACAATGCCTTCTTCTTCACCCTCAATCCTCTGTATCCTATCCAGCTCTTTTATCTCTGATTTGTTCAATGAAGCCAATGTATTTACAAGTTCCCCTACTTTTGATTCCAATCTTCTTGAATTCCGCATATGGTATGTTATCAGAATAAGTACAAATGTAATCTCAATCAGGACAATGATGCCTACAATTCCCACTGCAAATATGACTTCCACAACCGGGATATCCACACCAAAAACATACATTTTTTCCACCTCTTTTTTGATTTATTTTATTTTATAACATATATAAACATTTCTATATTATTTCGTCAGGTTAAACTCTCCAGCAGCCTGCCTTATCTTTTTATCTCCTTCATACAAGGTATATTTCAGATGATAATCATCTGCAAACTTATCATCATACCTATACTGGTAAGCAAACATCACTGTATCTTTTGCCTTAATCTTGTAAGGGCCATAGACTTCCAAGCTCACTGTGCTAGGGCCATTGAAAACAGATGTATACAATCCTGCAACAGATGAAGTTGGCTTGTAGCTAGGATCTGGTTTGGAATTTATGTCAAACTCTACGCTAAATTCCTTGTCTTCATCCTTAAGATTGGTTATTATGAAGTAGACATCAACTAGATTGTCATCTTCATGTACATCAGTCACAACCAAAAAGTCAGTTGTGTTTATCCTGACTGGCAATACCTCTTCATAGATTACCTTGCCATAAGACAATATCCTGAATTTCAATGCAACAAATGTTGCCTTTGTCAATGGTGCTGTTATACCTAAATTGACTTTCAATTCCTCTCCTGGATTTAATACCTCATATTCTTTTGGCTCTGAAAACTGCCATTCCAATAAGTTTAGGTCTGTTACTTTGCTCTTTGTAACCCAACCCATGAAATTCATGAAATCCCATCCAAATATCCTATGCGTGTGGATAAGGAATGGCTTCTCAACAATAGGAAGCTTTTCAAATTCAAATGTGATGTTCTTGATGCTGACATTGCCTATGTTTTTAAGTCTAAGGCTTAGGTTGCTCTCTTCTAAAGCAGATGCATCCAATCCTTTGATGTAATCCAATTCAGTTATTCTTCTGATTTCTTCTGGCTCAGTCACAGGAATTTCTGGGATTACTTCAGGTATTGGAATCACAACTGGTTTAGGAGCTTTTCCTCCTGCAGAAGGAGCAGCAGCTGCCTGTGTTCCTTTTATTCCAGAATATCTTAAATTAGCAACTTTTATTGTTGCGCCTAAATCATAGCAGGTTATGTTATTGATGGTTGTTCCTAAGCTATTTCCTAAGCAAGAAGTGAAGTCAGTTTCATTTGCGCCAGTGCAGTCTGCGCTGATTGCTGAAACAGAAGATATCTCAGCATCTTTTACGCACAAGGTTACAAAGCTGCTGTCATCAATATAAAGAGTCTTTGTCTCATTCGCAGCTAACTGGCCTGAAAGATTTACAGCAATTCCCAAGCTTGTCTTTTCTATCCTGACATTTGACAGATTAATCTTATTTGCTGTGAAATTATGTGTAAAGTTCAAGAATAATACTCCATTATCATAAAATTCAATATCAAATGTCCCATTCCATGCATTGCCGTCGATATTTGTAGTGCCATTAACAGATATGTCCAAGTTGGTCAATCCAGAAGAGATTACTGATGATTCGTTATAGACTAGATTATCAAGCGAATCAGTAATATTATCTCCATCTTCATCAGGCGTATAAGTGCAATTTAATGTCTGATTTGCATAAGTTGGATTTGTATCAATGCTGCAGTCAGAAGACAAGTTAGTTATTGCACAGCATGCTGCATAATTGTTGTCGATATAAGATTGTGTTAATTCACTCGAAACATTGCAGGTTGTATTGAATGGACCAGTGATATTTTCAGTGCAGTAATTGCAGAATACAAACTGAGATTCCCAATGAGTATTATTATTTCCTGAATTCCATAAGTCTGAAGGTAGTCCTGTTACAGTATAGCATGTTGAATAATTAGAATCATATTCTGTCCTGCTTCTGTTCTGCAATTGGCTGTCATCAATCAAGCAGGTTCCAATATTCTGCCAAGCACTCCATGAACTGTTTGTTATATTATAGCTGCAGTAATTGCAGACTCCAGTGGTATTTGCTGGAATATTGCAATCAGAGGGCAATCCTGTGTCTGCACAGCATGTATTTGCATAAATGTAAGTTATATCAAATGTATCATTTGTATGGCAAGAGGTGTTAATATTCATCCATGTTGAAGTGCAGTAATTGCATCCAAATGTCTGGTTAGCAGGAGGGTTATTATCAGAGGCTAATCCGGTTATAGTATAACAATTGTTGGTATCAACATAATATTGGGTTAAATTGTCAGATGTATTGCAAGAGGTGTTTGCAGCAATCCAGTTAGGAGTGCAGTAATCACAAGTGGTATAATTGAATTCCCAGTAAGTGTTATTATTTCCTGAATTCCATAAATCTGATGGAAGTCCTGTAACAGCGTAGCATGTTGAATAATTTGAATCATATTCTGTTTTGCTTTTATTTTGTAATTGTGAGTCATTTATTAAACAGATTCCTTGGTTCTGCCATGAAGACCATGAGCTGTTTGTCACATTATAGCTGCAGTAATTGCAGGTCGTATAATTATATTCATAGAATGTTTGGTTGCCTACGCAGTTATTTGTATCATGTTGCATCCTGTTTCTTGCTTGAAGTATTGTGTCATTTATCTGGCAGCCTGTTAGATTATACCATGGGCTCCATGAAGTGTTGGTTAAATTAGAAGTGCAGTAAGTGCAGTCTAATGTCTGGTTTGTATAGCTTGCATTATAGATAACGCCGCAATCTGGCACTAGTCCGGTAACTGCGCAGCAAGTTGAGTAGTTTGTATCTATATAATATTGGGTGAGTTTATTTGAGACATTGCATGTCGTGTTAAATGGCCCTGTTATGTTTTCAGTGCAGTAATTGCAGACTCCAGTGGTATTTGATGGAATGTTACAATCAGAGGGCAATCCTGTATCTGCACAGCATGTATTTGTATAAGTATATGTTATGTCAAATGTATCATTTACATGGCAAGAGCTGTTTACATTTGTCCATGTTGAAGTGCAGTAATTGCAGTTAAATGTCTGGTTAGCAGGAGGATTATTATCAGAGGCTAGTCCTGTTTGGGCATAACAATTGTTGGCGTCAGTGTAGTATTGAGTTAAATTATCTGATGCATTGCAAGAGGTGTTTGCAGCAATCCAGTTAGGAGTGCAGTAATCGCATGCTGTATAATTGAATTCCCAGTAGGTATTGTTATTTCCTGAATTCCATAGGTCAGTTGACAAGCCAGTTACAGCATAGCATGTTGAATAATTAGAATCATATTCTGTTTTGCTTCTGTTTTGCAATTGTGAGTCATTTATTAAACAGATGCCTTGGTTCTGCCAAGCGCTCCATGAGCTGTTTGTCACATTATAGCTGCAGTAATTGCAGACTCCAGTGGTATTTGCTGGAATATTGCAATCAGAAGGTAATCCTGTGTCTGCGCAACATGTATTTGCATAAATGTAAGTTATATCAAATGTATCATTTGTATGGCAAGAGGTGTTAATATTCATCCATGTTGAAGTGCAGTAATTGCAGGTTGTATAATTATATTCATAGAATGTCTGGTTAACGCTTCCTGGGCAATAATTTGAGTCATATTGCGTCAGGTTTCTTTGCTGCAGCACAGTATCATTTATCTGGCATCCAGTTATATTATACCATGTACTTGAAGTGTTTGTCAAGTTGGGCGTGCATGTATAATTGATATTGACTGTCCTGTTTGCACTGGCCCAGCTGCAGTGGCTTGCATTGTCGCATGCATAGCAGTTCCAGCTATAGTTTCCATTTGTTAAGCTTAAGTTCCATCTCGTCGAGTTTGATATGCCTGAAACCCCTGCTGTGCTGTTCAACGCAAATGACTGGTTGCTTGAATTTGTGATATAAAGAGATAAATTTACCAGCTTAAAATCATCTGCCGCAGAGCAATTGAAAGTCAAATTAATTGAAGATGAGCTGTCATTATAATAATTGATTGGCGGATAATTTAAAGTTGAATTAGGATAAGTATCAACTATGTAAAATATGCTTAATCTGGGCCTTAAGGTAGTATTTGCATAATTGTTTGATGCAAAGATAGATGCATATTGTGTTCCTGAGCTTTCTACAGAATCTTTTATCATCCATCCATAATTGGTGTATGTTCCATTAATGAACCCTCTTGCATCTTTTGTGACATCCCATGTTCTCCAGACATTGTTTGTCCCTGTCGCTATGGATATGTTTGAAGTCTGTACAGAAGCGTTGCTAGGCTGGCTGTTCCATGTTATATTTACAGGACCAGTCTCATTCCACCCGCTTGTTACTCTGAATACCTGGTAGACCCTTGTGGCAGAGCCTGTATTGCCTGTCTTGTATAAGCTCAAATTTGCAGAAACTATCTGTGCTCCAGAAGGTATATCGCTTAAATTGAACATCACGAATGTCCTCATGTTCCTGCTTGCGCTTCTTGACTGCACAGTCATTGTGGCTGCTATTCCATAATTGGTTCCAGCAGAACCCTGGTTCACATAAGAATCTGCACTTGAAGGCTGCCTTGTCTCGCTGTAAGCAGGATCTTCAGGAGTTAATGTGAATGTGTAGTTCATGCCAGGAGTGATATCCATCAGCTTTGCCCATGTTCCATAACAAATTTGTTCTGTAAAATTCCAATCTTTGCATTTGTACAACTCTGTTCCTTTTGCAGTTGCTGTCACAGTTGCATCAGTGAAATTTACTTTGGTTGGGTCAATTGCATAAACTTCAACATAATCTCCAAATTCAGGCACATCATCTACGCCAATAAATTCTGTTGTATTTTCATCTATCTTTACTCCTCTCAATTTTATCTCCTTTACAGGATGATTCTCAAGGATAACGTCCACCTCGTATTCTCCGGCAGTAAGATTTGAAACTGCTATTCCATGTTTATCTTTTATCATTAATTGCGCATTCAGTTTATTCCTCCTACTATCTTTTACATGAAGTCCAAGAGGAACTATATGCTCTTCAGAAACTTTTCCAACAAACTTTTCTTTAGAAACGTTTTCAACAACCTCTTCAACAGGCATTTCTTCAGTAATATTTTCCTCAACTAAGTTTTCAAATATTTTCGCATCGAATGAGAAATCAGTTGTGTCAGCAGGAGCTGATACTACATAAGTTACAGTTATTGTATTTGAAGCTATTACAGGCCATTCAATCTTGTAGTAATTCTCATCAGCGACAGAGACAACTCCTCCTCCAGAATCAACTAAAGTCCAGTCTCCTGGATAATATTCAGCAAGAATGGCATTTTCAACTGTTTTGGATAATGCTGCTGTCAAAGTTATGCCTACATCAACTCCTCCTGCAATAAAATTTTCACTGCATCCATCACAAATTATGCTCCTTTCAACTGTTGTCTCATTTAGTTCAACAACAAGATAGCCTGTGATAGATGGCTTGATAAAGAAGAATCCAACTGCAAGCGCCATCAGTATCAAGAATAGCAGGAATCCCCATCCTATCCTTATTGAAGGAAATTCTATGATTTTCATTTCTTGACAAGCACCTCTTTTTGGTCAAACTTGCATTTCCAGAAATTTAGGAATTCATCTACTTCTTTTGCAAACTTGACAGGGACAAGAAGGACAGTCCTTCCAAGATGATCTATTCTGCAGCTCTTGACAATACCTGTTCTACCATCTCTTCCTTTCAGCGCATAATAGAATCTTATCTTGTCTTTTTTCAGCAGATGTTTAGTAGAATAACTAAACAGAACCATAGAAGAATATTTCTTATTGTCTAATCTAACCTCTTTTTCTGCACTCATGTAATGTATGTTATATTATTTAACAGAACTACTATATAAATGTTTTGCTGTTAACCTGGTTAACACATATATGCACGGCTAATATTCTCCATTACGGGCTAACGACAGAAGCAGATGTCACAGAAGCGCCAAATCTCCAAAGCATTAAAGCGATTGCTAAAACAATTACAAGAATAATAAGATAAATAAACTCTTTTTTCATATTGGTCTAAAGGGAGTAAACTGTATAGTTAGAATTGAAGCCTACTTATATATCTTTGGTCACCTTTGGTAACTAGTATTCATTTTTTAATCTGCTTAAGGCCTGTTTTCTTGAACTTATAGTATTCACTTAGAAACAATACAATCCCCTCTGCTTTTTCCCTATGTAGAGTAGCTGTAACGATTTCAAACCTTGTCTTCCCTATTTCAGTAGGAGAATTCATAAAAAAATGAACAAAATAAATGCACTTGGCAGCTATATCGCTGTCAGAAGTTAAAATGCCCCCTGCAAAATTCTTGAACTGGTCTAGCAAAGGCCTAAAAAGATCATAATTCAGTTTTATTGTTATTTGCCTTGTCATACAAAACACCCAATATATAGACGAGAAATAGCCCATGTATTTAAGCGTTTTGATAAAAACTAATAAAAGAATGAAATGAAAATAAAAAGAAAAAATTAAGAGAGTGCTTCTAGCAATCTCTTCTGCAAAGTCTTCTTCTCATTTTCTATTCTTGCCTTTTCTTCTGCAACATACTTCTTTGCTGCTTCTTTCTCTTTTCTCAGCAATGATTCTGTCTGCTTTCTCTTCTGCTCTTCACTGGTCTTTGCCTGATATAGTTTCTTCTTCTCTAACTGCAGATAAGCATTCTGTTTCTTTGCTTTGGCTAGCTCTTCTTCTGTCTTTTCTTTTTCTTCCTTGATGAATCTTTCTGCCTGCTCTCTTTCTTTATTAAGCAATTCCTCTATCTTTTCCTGCTCTTTCTTGGTCTGCTCTTCAGCTCTTCGTCTTTCCTCAAATATCTTTTTCTCTGCATCCAGCTTTTCCTGTTTCAATGTCCTCTTTTCCTCTGCCAAAGCCTCATTTTGTTTCTTGATCCTCTCTAATCTCTCCTCTGCCTGCCTTTTCAGATTCTCTGCTCTTGCTTTCTCTTTTTGCAGAGCCAATTCTGTCTTGGCTCTCTCGTCCTGCAGCATCCTTTCGACATTCATCTTCTCCATCTCAAGATGCATCTCTGCCTGCTTCTTTTCCTTCTCTACTTCAAATTTCTCTTCCCTAATCCTCTTTAGTTCCTCTTCTGTCTGTTTTTTGTAGTCTTCTATCCTCTGCAGCTCAAAGCCTTTTGTATCATTTTCCTGCTTGACTGTCCTCAATTCATCAGCTAGCTTGTTTTTGTACTGCTCTATCTTGTCTTTTTCTTTTTTCAAAATCTCTTCTGTCTCTCTTTTCTCTTTCTCAAGCGCATACTTCTCTTCTTTGGCTCTCTTCAGCTCATCCTCAAGCTGTTTCTTGTAATCCTCTATCCTCTTCAGTTCATAGCTCTTTGTGTCATTTTCCTGCTTTACTGCTCTTAATTCCTCAGCAAGCTTTTCTTTATACCCTAAGACTTTATCTTTCTCAGCCTCAACAGATTTCCTTGCAGCTTCTCTTTCTTTTTTTAGAAGGGTCTCTGTCTGCTCTCTTTCTTTCTTCAGCAGTTCTTCTGTCTGTTTCCTTTCGTCTTTTATAAGCTGTTCTGCCCTTTCCTGCTCTCTATTTATCTCTTCTTCAGCCCTTATCTGCGCCTCTTCTATCTTCTTTTCTGCATCCAGTTTCTCCTGTTGCAGCCTCTTCTTTTCATCAGATAATGCTTCATTCTGCATCTTGGCTTTGTCTAGTTCTAGTTCTATTTTTCTCTTGTAGCTCTCTATTTTGGTTTTATCTTCCTTGACGAACCTTTCTGCCTGCGCTTTCTCTTTCCTTAGCAGCATCTCTGTCTGCTTCTTCTCCTGCTCAAGCAGCGCTTTTGCTTTTCTTTGCTCTTCTTTTAGCTTTTCCTGCTCAGCCTTTATTCTTCCTTTTGCCCGAGCTTGTTCTTCTTTAATTCTTCCGTCAGCTCTCTTTCTTTCTTCAAAAAGCAGTTTTTCAAACTCAAGCCTTTCTTCTTTTATCTTTTCTTCTGCATCTAATTTCTCTTTCTCTAGCCTGTTTCTCTCTTCAATAAGCTCCTGCTTCTGTTTTCCAAGCCTGTTTAATTTCTCTTCTAACTGCTTCTTCAAGCCATTTATTTCTAAGTTTTCTGTATCTACTTTTCTCCTGTGGCTTTCAAGAAGATTCGCTGCAATAGCCCTGTCTTTTTCAGCTGCTTCTCTTTCTTTTGCAGCAGCATCTAGTTCTCTGTCTAGTTTCTCCCTTGCCCTGATGACTGACATCAGTTTTTCATTCAATGCAGCTCTCTTTTCTCTAAGAACTAGTTTTTGGCTTTCATATGTTCCTATTGCCTTGTCTGCGCTAGTTTCAAGAGATTTTGCCTTTTCTGCCTTTTCTTTCAAAGATATATTGAGCTCCTTGTTTTTACTGTCTAGCTCTTCTGCCCTGCTTTTTAGCCCTTTTAATTCTGCATCTACCTCTTTTTTGTAATCCTTTAATCCTTTAAGCTCAAGCTCCCTGTTCTCCAGGTGCTGCCTGGCTTTTTCTAATTCTTTTAGCAGCGCTGCTTTGCCTTTTGAGAAGTCTTCTTTTTTCTCAGAAACAATCCCTCTTGCTTTTCTTTTCTCCTGGGCAATCAGTTCCTGGGCATTTATCCTTCCTTTGGATAACAAGTGCTCATACTTCTTTTGCTGTTTTTCTAGCTGCGCCTTGTAATTCTCAATTGCTTTTTCTGCTTTAATATATTCATCCTTTGTCCTTATCTTGCTTGATTTTATCCTTTCAAGATGCTCTTCCAGCTCCTTGTTCTTCTTTGCAAGATGCTCCAGCTGCTTGCTCAGGCTTTCTTTTTCAGACGAAAGCTCGCTTTTTGCTTCAGTCACATGGCTTAATCTTCCTTTTAATCTTTCCCTGTATTCTTTTGACTTTTCTTTTTCCTGCCCAAGAAGTTTTGTGATTTCCTGGTTCTCTTTTTCAAGCTGTGATTCTGATTCCTTTAATCTCCTCAGCTCTGCTGATATCTGCTCCTTTGTGAGAGTCTCTCCTTTAAGCTCCTGTAGTTTTTTGAGTTTTGATTCCCTTAATCTTTCAACCTGCTCTTTCAGCTTCCTGTTTTCCTCTCTTTCTGAACCAAGAAGCTCTTCTATCTTGTTTTCGAAAAATTCCCTTATCTTCTCTCTTTCTGCCCTGACTCTCTCTTTTGTTTTCTCCTGCTGGCTCATTAGCTGCTCTTCTAAGCGTCTTTTTTCCTCTGCCAATGCCTTTTGCTTCTCATCGCTCATCCTTTTGTAATATAACACCTTTTTATGCGCTTTTTGGACAGCTCCTTTGAGCGCCTCTCCGTCATGCTTAGGCTTTTTGATAGAGCTCACGCTAGGTCGTGTAGAAGCTTTTGGTTTTGATGCCTTTTTAGCAGTCTGCTGCGCAATCTGAGTCAACAAGTCTAGTTTTTTGTTGACACTCTGCTCTAGCAAATCTAGCTTTTTCTGTTCCTGCTCAACTTCGTCTTTAAATTTAAACAAAGCCATTTTCTTCTACCTCCTTTTTTTAGTGTATATGGCATCTATTGTCTTATCTATCATAGCATTAATGCGCTCTATCCTATGCCTTCTTGCTTTTAATCTTGATAATACAATGGATTCATATCTATAGTACATGCCCATTGCAATCGAAGCTATGACAATGATTGTCAAGATGAATGAAATTATCAGTTTCCATGGTATCTTCATCTTTTCTACTATCTTTACAGCTGCTCCTGAAGGCCCTTCTACTGAGATTATTGTTGTTGCCTTGACATAAGCAGTCCTTATCAAGTTCCTTGCCCAGTCAAACTTGCCTTGGCTAGTCTTTTCTTCAGCTTCCCTGACTATTCCTTTTAGCTCTCCAAGAAGCTCTTCTGCTTCTTGTGTTGCTGCTCCGCTTTCTTTCAAGTCACTTATCTTGTTTTCCAGTTGGTTTATCTTATTCCTTAATGTGATTATATCTTCTTTCAAATCTTCTGGGATCTGCTGTATTGTGATTATGCATTTTAGCCAGGAATCTCCTACATTATCTCCGTCGCAGTCATATCCGCAGTCAATTAAGCACTCTTTGATTTTATTCTGCATCTCAGTTACAGCGCACAAGCCATCTCCGCATACTGCAGATGTAATTGCCCCTCCTGCACCGCCTGCGCCACCTGCTCCGCTAACTTCTTCCTCTTCTTCAGGAGCTACTGCTGAGAATCCTTTTGTGGCATTTGCTGTTGCAGTTGGCCAGACTAGTTCTGAGAATACATAATAATTCCCTGGAGCTGATGGCACATTTAAGGTAATGCTTGTTTCAGCTGACTGGTTTCTTCCAATATAAACAGTCCTTATGTCAATGTCATATACATTTCCGCTTGCATCTTTAATCACAGTAGTCAGCCATCTATCTTCAGCAACCTCTGTGTTTTGATTGATTACCTTGATATGCGCAGTTATTGTTTTTCCAGTTTCCACTGAGCTTGGCAAGTCTGTTATGATGACGTCGTAAGGTCCGCCATATCCTGGGATGGTTATGTTCAGCTGGTTGGAATAGAACAGATTTCCGCTTGCTGATGCCCTTGTCTTGGCAAATGATTTTGTATATGTCTGAGGATTCTTTTGTATTATTATCTCTGAGCTTGTCTGCCATGACTTGCCTTCTGTCAAGTTGATTTTCGTGTCTAATCCAGTGTCAGAATCAGTTACCTCTATATTTTCATAGTCTAAGTCTCCTGAATTAACTACCTCTATCACAATTTCATAAGTGATATTTGTTACAGTCTGGTTTTTGTACACTAAGTTCTTGACTAAAGTCAGCTGGTTTAGTGTTTCATTTTCTGGAATAACTATGGTTGGCTGATTAGATTCTGCAAACAGCATATTTTCATAGATTGGGTCATAACCATTTGCATTTGATTTGTTCAAAGTTACTAGATAACTATTGTCTCCTCTTGTGAAAGTCAATGTATAGCTCCTGCTTGCTGCTTGCGTTCCTAGATTCCCTAATTCCCATGTATGGTTTGCATCATTATCAGTCAGATTAGTTGACAATGAATTTCCTCTTGCATTAGTTACAATGTTGGATATGTTATAAACAATAGTTGACCCGTCAATGCTCTGTACAGTAGGCAGTTTGTATAATGTTAAGTTAGCTCTCTGACCATCAGCTAACAAGAATACTGAATTGTTTGTGAATGTTCCAGCATGATAGTATGTTTTTGAAGCATTGGCTCTTACATTATAATAATAAGGCTTTAGCATTCCTGCTGTGTTCATAGTGCAGTTATAATAGCCGCTTCCAATACCTGTTGAATTAGTGCAGATATAACTATAAGCATTGTATAATGGCTCAAATGTCAATGTTGCTCCTTCTATCAGGCTGCTAAATTCATCATATACATATCCCTGGAATGTGATGTCCTGCCCTTCATAATAGATTGGAGGAGGAATATCATAAGGCAAGATTAGATAAGTGCTTAATGTTCCATAGACAGTTGTCTTGATGTTTAATTCAGCTGAAACAGCTGGGTCATTATCTGACATGGCTGTTATGTTTACAAAATATTCTCCTACAGTATCATCATCTGCAACAGTCAATGTGATATCTTTGCTTTCACCAACAGCAAGGCTTGCTGATGTCTGGTTTAATACAGCAATTGAGGCGCTATTTATATTTTCCAAAGTTATAGTAAAGTCATCTGCAACAGCTCCATTGTTTGTAATGGTAATAGTGTAAGTTACATTTGCTCCCCTGTCTGTATTCTGGTCAGCAGGATATGTCAATGAAACTGCTTTTGTGTCATTTACAATTATATCTCTTGTTTCGCTGAATGAGCTGTTCTGGTAACTGTCACTTGCTAAAACCTTCCAATAGTTGTTTTGTATTCCATTTGCATTCTTTGCCAATGTCCAGTTATAGCTTGTTGAAGTTCCGCTGTATATCAACGTAGTTGGATTTGCATTTGCATCTCCATAGACATAATAGGTTATTGTATCATTATCTGAATCAGTTGATGAATAGCTTAACAGCATTGATGTTTCTGTTGTAACTAGGTTATTTTCAGGAGAACTTAATGTTGGAATGACAGGTATGCTATTTTCAAGCTGATGTGTTTCAGGAGTTGTGTTTACTGTCTCCATCCCATCAGCGCATTCAATGTATAATTCAACAATGTCTAATGGGATATAGCTGTCTGCTTCTGAGATTGTCGCTGTCTTTGTTGTTGTCCCAGTCATTGCCTTGCTGCTATAGCCTCCAGCTCCATTCAGCCTATGGTATAATGTGCAGGTGGTGTTCTGGCTTGAATCAGCATCTGTTGGGCTGATTGAAACATCAAATGAATGCCCTAAATAGTCTGCATAGCTCAATGAACCGATATTTATTAGGTTGTTAATGAACACCTGAGTTGTCTTTGTATCCTGGATATTTCCAGCTTCATCCTGTGAATAATATCTTAGATAATTTGTTCCCCTGTTATTGAAAGTCACATTCTCTGCATCATCTATCAATGTCTCAGGAGTGCACCCTGCTGTTGGAGCGCAATACCATGTTGTGATGACTGTTCCTGCAGGGATATCTTCTTCGTATATTGTTACCTGATGCCCTACAAACTTGATATCTCCGTCATAATCATCATAAGTTGTTGGTTCTGAATAATCTACTCCAAAGATTACATCAAGATTCTGGCTAGTTGACTGCTCATTGCCATATTGGTCTTTGCAACTTATGTAGTAAGTTGTTGAGTTGACCTGAGCAACATTTCCAAGATTGCAGTTTATATTTCCGTCTGATACGGTGCATTCATTGCCCATTGAGCTGTAGACAACATCAGATGTTCCCCATCTGCACTGCGCTCCTGTTTCTGTTGCTGCTGATAAGATTGTCTGTACATTATTTGAAGTGTCCCAATAAGGAAGCGCTGTATCTCCATCAACAGCTGTCAATGATGAATCTGGAGCAGTATTATCTGCTGTGAAGATTATGGTTTTTTCAGCTGAGTTGTTAACAGTATCATCCAACCTGCAATAGACTGTATGGCCGCTGTTGTCATTCCATTGGCTGTTGAATGTGCAGCTCTTTTCTCCTACACCTGCTGTTGAATTGCATAGGTTGCTTAAGCCAGAAGCATCTCCGCATCTTAGAGTATAATTGTCGTTATCAATGTCATTTGCATTGTTGGTGCTTACATTGGTTACAACATTCAATTTGCCTCTTGTTGGGCTGATGCTTAATGAATCCAAGGTTGGCAACTCATTTGTTACAGTTATGAAATGAGTTTCATAGTTAGTTGTATAGTTATCTGTCTCTGGATATCTAATTGTGATGTTCTTCAATCCCAAGATATGATAAGAAGTTATGTTTTCTAAGATTATCCCTGAGTCTATAAGATTTCCGATTTCATACAATTCAACAATTCCTTCTCCAGTCACTCTATACGCAGTTATATTTACAGTCCTGTCATGGATTATTGATAAGTTATCATCATTTCCATTTAACAACAGATTGACAATAGAATCTGCTTTATCTACATTTAAGAAGAATGTTGCAGAGCTTCCTGTATAATTTTCATTTCCTGAATTTATTGCAGTATAGTTGTATGTTCCTCCTGCTAATATTTCAATCTCTGGATTTGAAACAGCTTGTCCATTTCTATACAATGTAACAGAGGCATTTGTTGTAGTTGCTGTTGCATTTATCTGCTGAGGATAAGTTAAAGTTAAGTTGTTTTCTGCTCCATTCAAGTATAAGTTTGTAGCAGTACTTGCTTTATTTATAGTAAGCGTGTTCTGCTGCATTGCTGGAGCAGAATAATTCTCAGTAGCAGTTGCATTGCAGACATATCCATAGCTTCCTGCACCAAATGTATGTATGTCTGGTATTGAGACTTCTGTTCCATTCCTGTATAGATGAGGCATTACTTCTGGATTATCTGCAGAGCAGTTTATTGTTGTCTGTGTTGCATATGTTTCTGTCCATGTTGGAGATGCTGTTAATGTCAATGTTGTTGATTGCTTGTTTACAGTAAAGGTCAATGTTCCTGTATTTGCATTATTGTTTACAGTGTCATTTGAATACCAGGTGTATTCATATGTTCCTGCTTTTAGTGCAGGCAATGTCTTGCTATAGACATTTCCGTCTTTTGTTAAATCAGTATAAGTTACTCCATTGAAGACTAGCCAGACATCATCTATGCTGTCATCTGTAAATGTTATGTTGAATGTATAAGTAGCAGTTGGTGAATAGATGCTTGGATCAGTTGGTTCAACTACATTTGAATATACTGGAGCACTGTTGTCTACAATGAAGTTTCCTGTTTCTATTTTAGTATATCCTACACTATC
>Ga0315289_10001880_pt1 | contig 32594 bp, 17 predicted proteins | sample YL17G11_40_MG_FD_203452 | JGI IMG/M metagenome (GOLD analysis project Ga0315289, IMG submission 203452) | Sediment microbial communities from Yellowstone Lake, YNP, Wyoming, USA - YL17G11_40 | ecosystem: Environmental > Aquatic > Freshwater > Lake > Sediment | place: USA: Wyoming | collected... | reverse complement strand
ACATGATGCGGATGCCGAAGGCTGTCCATCTCCTCGCGCACTTGCTCCGGCAGCTCTTCCGCGCCGGCCAGCGTCTCCAGAATCTGGTCGATATTCGCCTCCACCCGGGCGGCCGACTCGTGCAGCTCACTCAGATCGAGCGGAATATCCAGAAGGCTGCCCAGCACCTCGAGTACAGAAATGGAAGCCTTCGGGTACGGCCAGGGCGCCCCCTGCAGGTAGTACGGCACCTCGCCCAGCAGGCAGATCGCCTCGATGCCCCGGCTCTTGGCCACCCCCAACAGCAACCCGTTCAGGCCGGTGATGGAGCCGTTCCCGTCGGCACTGTCCAACTCCGACATCAGGACGGTGTTGCCGTACCTTCGAATCTCCGGAATCAGCCGGCGACTGTTCGGGACCGCCCAGACCCGCGGTTTGGCCGTATGATGGATCGCCGTCACGCTGGCGCCCGACGTATATATCCGCCGGCAGCCCAGTTTCTCCGCCACATCCAGCACTTCGTCGGCCATTTCGTAGGCCTTTTGCGTATCCTCCGGCTGCCGCTCGCCGACCAGGAATACGATATCTCTGTCTTGGCGGCGGCGACTGAAGAACCGGGTGGCCGGAAACCGCAGGTCCTCGATCAGCCCGTTGGCAATCACCACGTGGGTCGGATCGAAATAGCCATACGGCTCGATCTGCCCGAATTCCTCTGCCCGCATGAGGCGACGCATCGTGTTGATCGCCGCCAGACCGACATTGGCGATGCCGGACCAGCCGCACAGCAGGATGGGCCGTTTCAACTCAGGTTCTCGAAAGAGCTTCACGCTCATGTTTCCCTTCTCTCAATCCACCGACCATAGTCTCAAACACCGGGTTCATAGATTAATAATGACGAGGACCGCAAATGGTTCGTATCTCCGAGCGCGCCGGTGCCTCCGCCGTCCCCGCACGCATAGGGAAAAGCCGCACGACGATCGTCGAGCGGGACAGAGCCGAGTGCACGAAACGACGGGGCGGCGCGCATCACAGACCGCCTCCTGAGGTGTCTGCGTATGCACACAGGACGCATTCCTCTGTACCCGCTCGATTATTTCCCGGCGCGCCGATCTCGCCGCCTCCCTGGCCGGTGGGCTTCGAACAAGGAAATACGTCCAAGGCAGACGTGCGATTGCCTTACCTTTGCCGGAGGGATGACCACAGCAACGCGGGCATTCCTCCCGCATTCTTCCTATCCCAGTTCCCCGCGGAAGACGGCGGCTTGATGGTTCGACGCCGTGGTCATTTGCTCCCCAGGTAGAGGACGGCATCGCCCGGCAAAGGCGACCGGAAAGTCCGCCGGCCGCCGCCTGCGGTCGGCTCCGCACGGACAATGGTCCCTTCGGTCGGGTGCAGCCACTCGGTACGGAGAGCTCCCGAAGCAGCGGAGAGATCCACCGTCACTTCGCCCCCTTGGGGTAGATAGACAAGATACTCTCGGCCAGGATCGGCCAGACAAAACCCGCTGGAGGCCAGTTCGCCGTGCGGGACCGCGGCGGCCAGGTTCATCCGCTCGGCGCAGGCGCGCGTCCGGCCCAGCGCGTCGCGCAGCGTATCCCAGTAGGGATCGGGTCTGCCGCCCGCCGGATCGTTGCGGCCCGGATCGTGGCTCGGATCGAGGTAAGGGTCCATGAACAGACACTGGTTGCCCCGCGTGAAGTTCTCCCAGACCCAGGCCCGCTGGGCGGCCACGCCGTCCTGTTTCAGGCCGATCCAGAAGTACGAGTGATCGGTGTCGTTGAGAACGACCTTGCGCCCGTCGGCTGTCCAAAGCTTCGTGCCGGGCGAGGTCCAATCGGCAGGACTCGCCAGCAAGGCGGCCTCGCTGCCCTGCGGGTACTGCTGCGTCATGCCCACCGGATACTGCTTGGGTTTGCCCGCTTCGTAGCCCTTGATGAACTGGATCATGTGGATCTGCCACGCGGTGTCGTCGGCCCCGCCGCCGTCTTCGTTCGAGATCTCATAGAGCACGTTGTCCAAGTCGTTGACGGTATCGATGATCTTACGAATGTAGGCCTCCTGATGGGCCGTGATGGCCGGATTGGAAAGGGTATGGATGGCCTTGCCGCTGCCGGCGTCGATGCCGTTGACGTTGTTCTTGGGGTGAAAGGGGTGTCCCTGCCAGGGGTCGCCGCCCACGTTGCCTTTGCCTTCGACGCTGAAGCCGTTGAAGAGCATGACCGACGCATAGATGCCGCGATCCCGGGCAGCCATGACACGACTGCGCAGGCGGTCGAAGTAAGCCTGATTGAAAGCGGCCAGATCGAACTTGGGCTTGCCGTCCAGGGCCAGGCCGGGGCCGGGCCGCTGGTAAGGCATGGGACCGTACGTGACCGTGCCCTGTTTGGCCTTGGGATTGAAAGAGCTCTCCCAAACCCACAGCCGGAAGAAGTTGTGATTGTGCTGCTGCAGGAAGTCGAGATAAGCGCCGAAGTCCAATGCCGGCGGCGAAGGCAGCTTGTCGTAGGCGTAGTCCTGAAGATTGCCCCACGTGTGGGAGCCGGTCAGAAAGACGGCCTTGCCGCTGCCATCGGTAAAGTAGCGAGGATTCACCGTGCTGACGCGCAGCGGTCCCATGGCCGGCGTGCCGGCCTGTACGAACGATACCCCATGCAGCAGCATCACGATCGCGATCCGGTGGGTGGTCCTCTTCATAGTCACTTCTCCTGACACCCTGCAGTAGTTATTCCGTGCGGATTCGGTTTCGGTGCCAATATCATGGCCGAAGGCGAGGAGAAGGCAAGCCCAAAATGGCGGGAGGCGGTAGGCCGGAGGCGGGAGGACCGAATGCAAGAGCGGGAAACCACGAAGAGCATGAAGAACCCAGCGCGGCCCTTGGCCACAACCAAACCTCTTTTTCTTCACTTACCACGGAGGTCACGGAGAACACGGAGAAAGTCATAAATCGCAAATCATAAATCATAAATGGAAAGGCTGCTCTGGCCGATCGCTTTGTTCGGCGTCCTCGCGATCCTCCTCGGCGTGAAACGCTACCGCCAAACGCTGGATTAGGACCCCCGAATTCCAGGTAGGTCAGCCGCGTCCGGTTGCCGGCGGCACGCGCGGATACGGCTATTATGTAGGCCCTGTATCCACTTTCAATTGGTGCCTGTCCCTGTTAATCCCCCTGTTATTATCCCAGCACGGCCTGACGGTTCAGGTCGATGTCTCGGGAGAAATGACTCTGCCGTCCGAGGCCATGACGATGTTCCTGTTCCGGGCCGCCCAGGAACTGCTGTTCAACGTGGTCCAGCACGCCGGGGTGAAGGAAGCCACCCTTCGCGTGCAACGCCGGGGGCGCTACGTGCGCCTGCGCATTTCCGACCGGGGACGCGGATTCGACCCGCAGGAACTCAGGAAGACCGTCGGATTCGGCTTGCTGAGCATCCGCGAGCGGGTGGAACTGCTCGGCGGCCGGATGAAGATCAACAGCGCCCCGGGCCAGGGCAGCACGTTCTCGATCATGGTGCCGGACACCGGTCCGAGGGACGAGGCCCCGGGGGCGCGGGAAGGAAAGGAGACAACGCTCGCCGGGTAAAGGACGGGAGGAAAACCCCGCCCCACGCCCCCCTGGTTCCGCCCCCGCGCGTGCTGCCGGCGGATAAGCCCCCATGGGCTCCGAATACTCCTGCCACGGGAAAACTGCCGACCTCTGCATCTTCCCCGACGAACATTCGGCCTCCCGCCGCACTATAGAACGATGTCCAAGCTGTTGGGAGGTCGCACGGCGCCTTCGACTTCAGGCTGTGAGCATACCCGGTCTGCTTCGGGGAACCGGTTAGCAATTGGAAAGAAGAACTGATGAGGAACGCCCCCAGACGTGGCGTCAGCCGCCAGGCCCACAAGGCGCTGCCCAATCCGGAGCGGCGTCTCGACACCGAACACGAAGAGCCCACGGTTTTCGCCGGTCCGCAATCTGCCCCCCTGCTGCAGAGCGTGCTCGATTCGCTGACGTATCCGTTCTATGTCATTGACGTCGCCGATTATCATCTATGTCTGGCCAACCGCGCCGCCCGGGAAGCGTACCACGGCGGGGCGGCCACGTGCTATGCTCTGACCCATCGCCGGGACGTTCCGTGCCACAGCACAGAGCATCCCTGTCCGATCGAGATCATCAAAGAGACCGGCAAGCCCACCGTCGTGGAGCACATCCATTACGACGAAGACGGCACGCCCAGGAACGTCGAGGTTCATGCCTTTCCGATCTTCGATCCAACCGACGCCTTGGTGCAGATCATCGAGTATACCGTGGATATTACCGAGCGCAAGCAGGCGGAAGAGACGCTACGCGCGGAAAAGGCCCTTTCCGAGAGCATGATCGAGAGCCTGCCGGGCACGTTCTATCTCTTTGACGCTCAGGGGCGGCTTCTCAAGTGGAACAAGAATCTGGAACGGGTGTCCGGATATACCACCCAGGAAATCGCACGGATGCACCCCCTGGATTTCTTCGAGGGCCAAGACAAACGGCTCATCGAACAGAGGATTCAGGAAGTCTTCACGAAAGGACAATCCTTCGCCGAGGCCCAGCTTGTTTCCAAAGACGGCCGCAAGACCCCTTATTTCTTCACCGGACTGGCAACCACGATCGGCAACGTCCCGTGCCTGATCGGGATGGGAATCGACATCAGCAAGCGCAAGCACGCCGAAGAGGCGCTGCATCAGAGCGAACGCCGATTCCGGGGCACATTTGAGAACGCGCCCATTGGGATTGCCCACGTCGCACTCGATGGGCGGATTCTGCGGTTCAACAGCCGATTCTGTCAGATTGTCGGCTGCCCCCGCAGTGGCGCCCTCAACGCCACCTGTGAAGGGACCCCGCTGGCCGATGATTGGGAGGCCGAGCGGGTCCAGATCCAGCGCCTTCTGGACGGCGAGGTGACTCATTACTCCATCGAGAAGCATTATCTCCACCGGGACGGCGGCCCGGTCTGGGTCAATCTGACCCGATCGATCCAGCGCGACGAGGCGGGCCAGGTGGAGCATTTCATCGTCGTCATCGAGGATATCTCAGAGCGTAAGCGGGCGGAGGAGGCGCTGCGGCAGGCGGAACAGAAGTTCCGCGCCATCTTTGACAACACCAGCGACGGGATCTTTCTGCATGATTTGGAGAGCCTGCGACTCACGATGGGCAACAAATCCTGCTTGCAGATGCTCGGCTATACCGAGGAGGAGTTCACGAAGCTCAGCGTCGCGGATCTCCATCCCGAAGCGGACCTTCCTTTTATCTACGCGCAGATCCACACGTTCCTCTCCGGGGGCAAGCCCATCCGTCGTGATATCCGTTTCCAGCGTAAGGATGGGAGCATTCTTTTCGCCGACGTGAGTCCCGATCTGGTAGAGCTTGACGGGGGGCGCTATGCACTGGTGGTGTTGAAAGACATCACCGAGCGCAGGCGGGCCGAGGATGCGTTACGCGAGTTGAACGCGACGCTGGAGAGCCAAGTGTCCCAGCGCACGGCGGAACTGAGGCACAGAGCCAGGCAACTGCAAAAGCTGACGCTCGATATGTCCGTAGCGGAGGAGCGCGAACGCGAGCGCATGGCGGAGATCCTCCATGACGATTTGCAGCAACTGCTGGCGGCGGCCAAATTCCACGTGGGGCTGATGAGGAACCGGACCAGGTCCGATGTCTCGTTGCAGGCGACCGCCGCGCAGGTGGACCACATGCTCAAGGAAGCGATCGACAAATCCCGCAGCCTGTCCCACGAGCTGAGCCCCGCCGTGATGCACCACGCCGATTTCGCCGAGACGCTCCGCTGGCTCGCGAGCGAGGTCAAGGCCAAGCATGGCCTGGTGGTTCACGTGCACGCGCACGGCCCAGTCAGATCGCAGTCGGAGGCCCTCAAAGCGTTCCTGTTCCGGGCGGTCCAGGAGCTGCTGTTCAACGTGGTCAAGCACGCGCGGGTCCATGAGGCCAGAGTCCGGGTGCGGCGGCTCGGCCGCTGCCTCTGCCTGTCCGTCTCCGACCGCGGTCGCGGCTTCGACCCGCAAGCGCTGGGAGAGACGGCCGGCTACGGGCTGCTGAGCATCCGCGAGCGCATCGAGCTGCTCGGCGGCCGGATGACGATCAAGAGCGCCAAAGGCCAAGGCAGCACGCTCCGCATCGTGGTGCCGGATAGTGAGAAACCGGAGGACACTGTAGGGGTAGGCCCCCGTGCCTACCCCATGCCCGCAACGCCGGGCGGCCACGGGGGGCCGCCCCTACGGGTGCTGCTGGCGGACGATCATGAGATCGTCCGCGAGGGCCTGCTCTCGCTGCTGAGTGAGGAGCACACGGTCGAGGTTGTGGGCGAAGCGGCCAATGGCCGCGAGGCGATCGATCTGGCCTACCGGTTGGAGCCGGATGTGGTGATTATGGATGTGTCCATGCCCTTGATCGAAGGCGCTGAGGCCACGCGGCAGATCAAGGCGCATCTGCCCCAGATGCGCGTCATCGCGCTGTCGATGTACGACGAACCCGAGAAGATGGAGAGCATGTACCGGGCCGGGGCCGAGAGCTATGTGCTCAAAACCGCTCCCTTCCGGGAGCTGCTCGCGGCCGTTCGGGGCAAAGAGTCCGACTTGAAGAAGAATCCTGTGTCCTCGGAATCCGATGACGACAGATAAAGTCGAGCGGCGGTGCGGCCACCCCGCGTATGCTCTTCGTCCGCCGTTAGACCTTATCTTGAAGCGGAGCATCGGAATCCCGTGCAGCAGACTCTTCCCTCCCAAAGGAGGCCCAAGATCCAGTTGGCAAAAGTCCGGTTCCCCTGAACAAAGACCGTCTGCAAATCGTGTTAAAGCATGGGGAAGTGCAGGGCCAGCGCAAAGTCGCGAAAATGGATACATGGAAAGCGTCAACCGGGTGGCAGCGTCAAGGCCGAAGGCCTTGGCGATGGTCTTTTGCACCGGAAATCCGTCATCGGCAAACTCCGAAGACTGCGCTTGCCGCTGCCACCCGGATAAGAGCCGGCGGAATCCGCCCCCGTATACCGGCCGCACCCAGTGAAGATGTGGGTGCATCGACAATTGGGTGCGCGGCGGTTAGAATCTTCCCCTGGGTCAGCGTGCTTTGATCGCCTAAGCACACCAGCGTTTCCTCCTGAGATTGGTTGGAGCAAGGAGAGCGGATGAGTAATATGTTCCCTCGCGGTTCGAGGCCGAGCTTCAAAGAGATGATGCGACTGGAAACGGTGCCTCCGAGTTGGCTGCGCCGGTTGGGATATTACGGGTCGGCCTTGCTCTTCGTGGCCGCCGCCGCCGCGTTGCGCTGGGCATGGCCGGAGGTGCTGGGTCCCACGCCCTTTCTGGTGTTCTACCTGGCGTGGGTCGGCGCGGCCGCTTTCGGTGGGTTGGGACCGGGATTGCTGGCTACCGCGGCATCCTGGGTATGCCTGGAAGTGTTGTTCGACTTCACCCCCGGCGCGACCGTTTTCAGCGACCCACACGAATTGGGCCGGTTCGTGGTCCTCATGGCGGGTGGATTGACCGTCAGTCTCGTGGCCGAGAGGATGCGACGGGGACGAATCTATGAGCGTCAGCAAGCCGAAGAATTGCGGACCGCCAACGAGGAACTCCGGGAAAGCGAGCAGGCCCTGCACAACGCCGAGGAGCGTCTGCGTTTGGCGATGGAGTCCGGCAAAGTAGGCGTCTGGGAGTGGGAGGTTGACACGAAAGAGGCCAAGTGGTCGCAAGGGGTCTACATGCTGCTGGGCTGTAAGCCCGGCGAGGTGCCGCCCACCCAGGAGGCGTTCCGCCGGCGCATCCACCCACAGGACCTCGCGCGCCAGGACCAGGCCCTGAAGGACTCCCTGGAGCGCTGCGAGGACTACCTCTGCGAGTTCCGCGTGGTCTGGGCGGATGGGTCCGTCCATTGGATTGAGGCACGCGGCCAATACGCCTACGTTGACGAGGGCCACGGCATGATCCTGCGGCTGCGCGGGGTCCTCTCCGACATCGACCGGAGAAAGCGGGCGGAAGAGGCGATACAGCAGGCCAACGAGCAACTCCAGCAACAAGCCGAGGAACTACAGACCCAAACGGAAGAACTGCAAACGCAGACGGAGGAACTGCGGACCCAAGCGGAAGAGTTGCGGGCGAGCAAGGAGGTGCTGCGCGACCTCAACGCGACGCTGGAGAGCAAAGTCGCCCAGCGGACGGCCCAGTTGCAGTGGCGGGCCCAGCAGCTTCAGAAGCTGACCTTGGAGGTGTCCCGGACGGAGGACCGCGAGCGTAAACGCATGGCCGAAATCCTGCACGATGACTTGCAGCAGATCATTGCGGGGGCAAAATTCCATCTGAGCCTGTTGCGGAACCGGGTCAAGTACGATGCGTCCTTGCAGGCCATTGCTGCGCAGATTGACGGCATGCTCAAAGACGCGATTGAGAAATCCCGTGGGTTGTCCCATGAACTGAGCCCAGCCATACTGTACTATGACGATTTCACCGAGACCCTCGGCTGGCTGGCCAACCAAATGCAGGCCAAGCATGGCCTTGTGGTTCACGTCCACGCGCACGGTCCATCGCACGTGCCATCCGATGCCATTAAAACCTTCCTCTACAAGACGGCCCAGGAGTTGCTGTTCAATGTGGTCAAGCACGCGCGGGTGAAGGAAGCCAGAATCCATGTTCGGCGGCACGGCCCATGCGTTTGCTTGTCGGTCTCGGATCGCGGTCGCGGCTTTGACCCGCAAGAACTCCGGGAAACGGCCGGGTTCGGCTTGCTGAGTATCCGCGAGCGGATCGAGCTGCTCGGTGGTCGCATGAAGATCAGGAGTGCTGAGGGTAAGGGCAGCACATTCTTCATTGCTGTGCCGGAGGGCGAGCAGGTTGTAGTACCCCCGCTCTCAGGGGTGACGGCCACCCAGCCGGGGGCATCGGGCTCCCAAACGCGTTCTTCTGCGTTTGGGGTCCCGGCTGGGCCACAGGCACAGAACCGGCTGCGTGTGCTGCTGGCGGATGACCACAAGATCGTGCGGGAGGGCCTGCGCTCGCTGCTGAGCGATGAGCCGGATGTCGAAATCGTCGGCGAGGCCGCCCATGGCCGCGAGGCGGTGGATTTGGCCCTGCGCCTGGAGCCGGATGTGGTCATAATGGATGTGTCCATGCCCCTGATCGATGGCGATGTAGCCACACGTCAGATCAAGGAACATCTGCCAAAAATGCGGGTCGTCGCGCTTTCGACGTACAACGAGCCCGAGACGATAGAGAAGATGTACAAGGCCGGGGCCGAGAGCTATGTCCTCAAGACCGCTTCGTCCGAAGAGCTACTCGCCGCGATCCGGGGCCCGGAGCCCGACGCGGAGCCGCCCGCCGGTAGCCATACGGGTTGCGATTAGCGGCAAATGGTAGGCACAGCTCCTCCCACGGAGGCTCGTTGGGAGTCCCGCGTTTACGCGGTTCTGCCGCCTGAAGGCGGCACCCCAAACAGGACTGGGCAGTTACAAAGACAGCCTGGCGAAGTGATTTGAACCTGCGAGTTCGATCCCGTGCCAGGCTGTTGAAAAGGCGTCTATCTCTTGCGTTGGCGCCGTCTCTACCTGATAGTGGCGCAATTTTCCAGGTGGTGACAAAAAATTCACTTTTTCCCCGCCGTCGCGGCCGGAGGGAGTCCCCAAGTGGGTTTTGTCATGCTCTGCCCCCCTTCCCAGCCCGCGCCGCCGGTCTCATACCGACTGCGGTTCGCATCTCCGGGTGGCAGCGGCAAGCGGAGTCTTCGGAGCTTGCCGATGGCGCATGGGTCAAACCATCGGCAAGCCGGCGCTGGCCGCTGCCACCCCCGCAGCGCCGCTGCGCGTCGGGCCATGATCTCTACGAGGGACTCATGCGTAATCGGTACTAACGGTCGCCGGCGAGGTAACGGATTTCCGCCGCGGACATGGCCCGGTTATAGATACGGAAGTCATCCACCGCGCCGTTGAAGAAGGCGTCCGCCGTGAACTGGGAGCGGCCGATCCAGTTCTGGTTCGTCACGCCCAGATTCTTCGGCAGGACCGCCACCGAGTTGCCGGCGACGACGGCGCCATCCAGGTAGACCTGGGCGGTCATGGCCCCGCCGTCGATCACGACGGCCACATGGTGCCAGCCGGTGGGCAATGGGCCGGATGCGACGACACGCCGCTCGGCCACCGTGGCCGTGCGGATCGCGAACGTCATCGGACCGGTCGTGCCCTGGGCCGGCGTCACGAACATGTAATTCGTCGTGCCGGTGCCGAAGTCCCAGACCCGCTGCCAGCCGCCGCCCGTGCCGGAGTAGTTGACCCACGTCGCTACCGTGATATTGCTCAACGAGCTCAACAGCGTGCCGATGGGCAACGTCACGTAGTCATTGAGCCCATCGAACGTCAGGGCCTTGCCATAGCCCTTGGGTCCTGTTCCGTACAGCGGCGCGCCGGAGACCGTGCCGTTGTTGCCCTTGCCGGAAGTGTCCTGCACGTTGCCCTCCATCGCGTACAACAGCACCAGGCCGTTGGTCCCCGGATCGGCGGGGGTCACTACCTGCGGCGCGGTCGCGTACAACAGAATATCATCGACAAAGAGCGTCCCGGCCCCGCCGGCGGCGCCGTCGCCGACCCCAATGGTCAGGCTCTTGACGCTCTTGAGGCTGATGCCCAGGGAAGCCAGATCGATATTCCACTGCTTCCACAGCCCAAACGCCGTGCTGGGAGCGCCGTTGTTGAACAGGACCTTGGTGCCGTTGATCTTGGCGTATAGGGGGGCGGCGGTATTGTTCGGATCGCCCCGGAACCAGATCACGAGAGTCGTGAGGCCGTACTTGCTCCAATCCTGCGGCACTTTGAAGGTCCGCTCGGCCTCGGAGAAACGCGGCGCCTTGTTGTTGTCGTAGGCCAGCGGCATGGCCTGGCGGCTGCCGTGAACGATCGTTCGCTCGGCAAAGGGGGCTTGGAGATAGCCTACCTGAGAGCCCGAGGCGCCACTGCTATAGCCGTCGATCCAGGCTGTGAATATCTCGTGGTCTTTCTCGTCCGTATAGCTCTCGAAGTCATCGACGACCAGTGCTTCCTGCGTGCTGAAGCTCCAGACATCGCCTTCCCAGGACGCGGGACTCATGGCCTCGTTGACTTCCGTCACCTTCCAATAATAGGTCTGGCCCAGGCCGACCGGCGGCTCAAACGAGGGATCGGAGACCGTGCTCGCGGGAGCGGTGCCGTCGAGCACCTGTTGCTTGTCGGTGCCGACATAGACCTGGTGCGAGGCCGCCTCGCGTCCGGCCCGCCAGCTCAGGGGCGTCTGCGGGTCCACGGCGGTCTTGCCGGCCGCGGGATTCGGCTCGCGGGCCCAGACCGGAATCGCGAAGAAGCGGACCTCGCTCAAGCCATACTGCGGCAGCAGGCCACCCCAGTTGCTGCTGATCGTCAGCTTGACATACTTCGCCACGGCCCCATCCAGACCGACGGCAGCCGGCCCATAGGTGGGGTCGCCGGGCGCCTGCGCCAGTTCCACCTCGCCCAGCGCCTTCCAGGTCGTGCCGTCCGTGGAGTACTCGACAGCGACTCCCTTGGCGCCAAAGCCGAAAATGGACTCCAAGGCCTGATTCAAGTTCCAGATCAGGACCCTGTCGAGCTTGTAGACTTTGTCGAAGGCGAATTGGATCCACGTCGGCTGCGGCCCGCCCTTCTTGCTGAGCCACATGTCGGTCGCCACGGTTGAGTGTTGATCGACGGCATTGAGGCCCGAGCCGTCGACGGTCTTCTCCGGGCCCATGGTGGCGCCATTCGAGCTGGAGGCGCTGGCCGTGACATTCTGGATCGGGTAGGAAACCGGCTCGACGGTGAAAGACCAGACGTCGCCGCGGTCGATGGTCGCGCCGTCGGCCCGCACCTCATCGACGCGCCAATAGTACGTCCGGCCAAGTTCAAGCCGGCCGGGATCGTAGGTGTTGGCATCCTGGCCCACGCCGGCGGCCACCGCCAACGGATTGCCGCGGTCGGCGTTCGTCACGTCGGCCCCCGCGGTCCCGAAGTACACATCGTGCTTGACGGCCGTGTCGGCGGGCTTCCAGCTCAAGTCCACGTTCCGCAGCACATCGGTTGCGCCCGCCGCCGGCACAGGATTGTACGCCCGGTTCGGGGGCACGACCCCGGGACCGCTGACGCTGAAATCGTCGAACGCGACATAGCCCGTCGTGGTGTTGTACGTGGCATGCGCCAGCCCCACCTGGAGGGTCAGCCCGGCCATGTCGTCCCGCGTGATGGTCCCCCCCACCGCCGTCCACGTCACGCCGTCAAAGCTCCGGCGGAACGCGAAGACGTTGCCCGTCCGCTCGAGCTGGAGATACCGCGCGCAGTTGAACCCGTCGCCGGTGTTGGGCCCTTCGGTCTCCGTGCCGTTATTCACCTGGCGGCGCATGTTGCCCACCCAGGTCGGGAAGTAATGGATGCAAACGAAGTCCTCGCCGGCGCCGGCATCGTCGAGGTTCGCCACCCGGGCCATGAGGAACGAGTCATTGTGCAGAACCGTCGCCCCGGCGGTGCCCGCGAAGTCCGTCACGCGGACGGTGGCCACGAAATCGCCCTGGACCAGCTTGTACAGGAACGGCCCGCGCGGCGAGAAGGCCCCCTCCCACCACGAATTCGTCGAGCGGATAAACAGTTGCCCGGCACGATCCTTCGAGGCGTTGAGGGCGTCGACCGTGTCGCCGGGAGCTTTGCCGAGGAAGCCATCCCAGCCTGTCCCATCCACCCCGTCGGTGAGGTAGTCGCGGGGCGTGTCGAAAGTGTCGGTGAATACCGCCGCCGGGGCGACACCGCTCAGCGCCAGAATCGAGACAATACAAGTGGAATGCAGCAGCCTCTTATTCATGTTGTCCTCCTTCCAGGAAATAGTGGCAGCACTATATCTGTCACGATATTATAGCCCCCACGGAGGACAAAGGCAAGGACAAGGGTGGCAGATACGAAAGGAACCGGCAATGAGAAACATCCCGTGCTCGCTCCTGGTGGTTTTGCTGGTGGGCAGCCAGGTTGGTGCGGAGGCAACCGATCCCACCGTACGGACCTCGGAAGAGAAACGCCTTCAGGCCCGGCCGCTGGAGATCAGTCATGTGCGGCTCCTCGGCGGGCCTCTCAAGCGGGCCCAGGACCTGGATGCCAAGTACCTGCTGGAGCTCGAACCGGATCGGATGATGGCCGGCTACCGCCTGCGCGCGGGACTGCCCCCGAAGGCCGAGGCTTACGGCGGCTGGGACTCCGTGACCGGCAAGCAACTGACGGGCCATATCGGGGGACATTATCTCTCGGCCGTCAGCCTGATGTACGCCGCTACGGGCGACGCACGCTTCAAGGAGCGGGCGGATTATCTCGTCAACGAAATGAAAGAGGTCCAGGACAAACGCGGCAACGGCTATCTCGGCGCGCTGACGGACAAAGAGGGCACGGACGGCGCGACGCTCTTTCAGCAGGTGGCGCAGGGCAATATCCGTGCGGCCAGCTTCGAGCTCAACGGCATGTGGTCGCCGTGGTACACGCTGCACAAGACCTACGCCGGCCTGCGGGACGCCTACCGCCACACCGGCAATAAGACGGCGTTGGAGGTCGAGATCAAGTTCGCCGCCTGGGCCGAGGGGATTGTCTCGAAGCTCAACGACGCCCAGGCCCAGCGCATGTTGAACACGGAATTCGGTGGCATGAATGAGATCTTCGCCGACCTCTACGCCGATACGGGCGACCAGCGCTGGCTGGCCCTGTCCCACCAATTCGGGCATCGCTCCTTCCTCGAGCCGCTCCAGCGCCACCAGGACAATCTCGCGGGCAAGCACGGCAACACGCAGGTGCCCAAGCTCCTCGGGTCGGCGGACCGCTTCGCCTACACGGGCGCGGCGGCGGACATCCTCGCGGCCGGCTTCTTCTGGGACCGCGTCGTGCAGCATCACAGCTTCGCCACCGGCGGTCACGGCAAGGACGAATACTTCGGCCCGCCCGATATGCTCAACGACCGCGTGGATGGCCGCACGGCCGAGACGTGCAACGTCTACAACATGCTCAAGCTGACGCGCCGGCTTTTCGCGCTGCGGCCTGATGCCCCCTACGCCGACTTCCACGAGCGGGCCCTTTTCAACCACATTCTGGCGTCGATCGATCCCAACGACGGCCGGACGTGCTACATGGTGCCGGTCGGCCGGAGCGTCCAGCACGAGTATCAGAACATGCTCCGCAGTTTCACCTGCTGCGTGGGATCGGGCATGGAAAGCCACGCGCTACACGGCGACGGAATCTACTATGAAGCGGGTGTAGGGGCGAAAGATCTTTCGCCCCTACTGTGGGTGAACCTCTACGCCCCCTCCACGGCGGACTGGACCTCCGTGGGCGCGAAGCTGACGGTGGACACCGATTTCCCCGAGGGCGAATCCGTGAAGCTGACGCTGACGCTCGACGCGTCGAAGGAATTCACTCTGGCTCTGCGCCGTCCGTACTGGGTTGGCGACGGATTCAGCGTCAAAGTCAACGGCGAGGCTGTGCCGGACGCCGGAGGACGGAAGGCAGAGGACGGAGGACAGAAGGCGGCGCCTGCTGCTGGCAATCCGAAATCCGCAATCCGAAATCCGCAATTCCCTAAATGCGGCTCCTACGTCGAGCTCAAGCGTACCTGGAAGAGCGGCGATACCATCGAGCTCATCCTGCCCAAGACACTCCGGCTGGAGCCGCTGCCCGACAACCAGCGCCGCGTCGCCATCCTGTGGGGTCCGCTGGTACTGGCGGGTGATTTGGGGCCAGAGACCGAGCGCGGGCGTGAACGCGGCGCCCGTGCCAAGCCGCCGAAGGTGCCCGTCTTCGTCGCGGCCGAGCGGCCCGTGGCGGAGTGGCTCAAGCCGGTGTCCGAGAAGAGCGGCCAATTCCGCACCGACGGCGTGGGACGCGAGCGCGACGTGGACTTCGTGCCCTTCTATCGTCTGCACCGACGCACCTACGGCGTGTACTGGGACCTCTACACCCCTGCAGAATGGGAGAAGAAAGCTGCCGAGGCCCCCGCCGGACAGTAGGCCAAGGTCTTCGTAGGTGCCCGAGAGCCTTTAACTCTTAATTCGGGGTCAGGCCCCGAATTAAGCCACGCAGCGACGAAGCAATCTCAATCCGCCGGATGGGAGATTGCTTCGCTTCGCTCGCAATGACATGATGGAGCGCCACACGGGAGGATTGCCGAAATGGTCACACATGCCAACTCACGACGGTGTTCACTTCTTGTCCCTGCGTTCGTTATCCTGCTGACGGCGGCAGCCGGCTTTGCCGACTCCAGATCGATCGCCCTCGAATGGATGGGAGCCAGTCCCTCCGGCAAGCTGACCGTGGAAAACGGGCGGCTGGCAAGTCTGAGGATCGTCCGAGGACAGGGACGAATCGAGCAAGACACCTTCTCGGTCCAGTCGCAGGATTGCCGGCTGGAGGTCGTCATCGAGGACGCGCGCGTGCAGGAAGGCTCCGATGCCACCTTGGTTCACGTGCAGACGGAGCGCCACCCGTTCAGCTTCTTCCTCCGCGATGTCAACGCCCAAACGCCGATGGTCGTCCCTGCGTATCAGGTGGTCGTGACGCCCGCCGATGACTCCAGGACCGGCGCCCAGATTGCCGCCTCGGTGCGCGGCAAGGGAGAACGGACGTGGCGGGCGCAGATTCAGGAGGAGCCGGAGGAAAGCTACGAGAACGCCGCCGCCCACACCCGGAGCATGTACGTCCCCACCTGGCTGGGGACGAGCCGCGATGCCCGGATCTTCGAGGTCCGGATCGGCGAGCCCTACCAGCGGGACGATTTGGTCGTGCCGAAGTTCTCGGGGTCCGCCGTCCACATTCCGGAGCTCGGCAATACTCCCTTGCAGTACTTCTTCACGATCGGCCGGGGACGCGGCTGCCGGGCATCGGTCACGCGGGGGCTGGCGGAGGGCGTCCTGCCCATCCTGGAGGGCAACGTCGATGAGGGCGACGTTCAGTACCATTTCACGACGTTCGTGACGCTCGAAAAAACGGCCCTGCGGCCGGGCGACCTGCGCGGCACTTCCTATCTCGCGGCTGACGGCTACGCCGCGGGGCACATGTTCACGCCCGTGCAGCAGAAGCAATTCGAGGCCATCCGCGCCGCCGAGGTGGAGCGCGAGGAAGAGACCGTCCTCTATGGGCGGATCGAGGCGGCCAATACGAGCGCCGTGCCCCGGTACGCGTGGTTCAAGGCCCCGGCCCTCGGCCGTGAACATTCGTTCGACCGCCAGAGCGGATTCTCGCTGCTGGCCGCCGACCGCATCTACTGCCTTTCCCGGATCAACGGCAAGCCCTGTCCCCAGGAAGAGATCGCCGTGCTGGTGCCGCCGGGCGCGAAAGCAGTCTATGAATTCCTGCTGCCCCACCGCCCGATCTCCCGGGCGCGTGCGACCGTTCTGGCGCAACAGGATTTCCAGCAGCGCCGTGAGGAATGCCGGCAGTTCTGGAAAGGCAAACTGGACACTGCCGCCCGGATCAGACTGCCGGAGAAACGCATCGAAGAGATGATTCTGGCCGGACTGGCACACCTGGACCTGATCTGCTTCGGGCTGGAGCCGCGCGGGACGCTCGCGCCGATGATCGGGGTCTATGCGCCGATCGGGTCGGAAAGCGCTCCGATCATCCAGTTCCTGGACTCGATGGGCTGCCATGCCCAGGCCGAGCGGGCCTTGCAGTATTTCCTCGACAAACAGCACGACGACGGCATGATCCAGAATTTCGGCGGCTACATGCTGGAGACGGGGGCCGCCCTGTGGTCGATGGGCGAGCACTTCCGCCTGACGCGAGATGCGGGCTGGGTGCAGCGGGTCAAACCCAACGTCCTCAAAGCCTGTGATTTCCTGATCCAATGGCGCGACCGGAACAAGCGGGAGGACCTGCGCGGCAAGGGCTGGGGCATGATCGAGGGCCGCGTGGCCGACCCGCCCGACCCGTATCACGTATACATGCTCAATGGGTACGCCTACCTGGGCCTGGCCCGTGCGGCGGAAATGCTGAAAGAGGCCGACCCAGTAAACGCACAGCGAATAGCGAAGGAGGCCGAGGCCCTGAAGGCGAGCATCCGGACAAGCCTGCAGGAATCGCTGGCGCGCGCGCCGCTGGTCCCGCTGGGCGACGGCTCCTGGTGCCCTACCGCCGCCCCCTGGGCGGAAGCGACCGGGCCGAGCATGCTTTTCGTCAAGGACGACACCTGCTACACGCACGGCACATTCGCCGCCCGCGACGCGATGCTGGGGCCGCTCTATCTCGTATTTCAGGAGGTGGTTTCACCCGATGAGGAAGCCGCAGGATTCCTGCTCGACAGCATGGCCGAATTGACGCTGCGGAATAACGCCGGATACAGCCAGCCCTACTATTGCCGTCACGATTGGGTGCAACTCAAGCTCGGCTTGGTCAAGCCGTTTCTCAAGACCTACTACAATACCTTCGCCTCCCTGGCGGACCGCCAGACCTATACGTTCAACGAGCACTACTTCTACGCCAGTCCGCACAAGACCCACGAGGAGGCCTGGTTCCTCATGGAGACCCGCTGGATGCTCTGGCTGGAGGAGGGTCAAACGCTCAAGCTGCTGTCGGGTATCCCCCGGTCGTGGCTGGCACCCGGCAAATCCATCGAGATCGATCACGCCGCGTCCTACTTTGGGCCGTTCTCCCTGCGCGTGGACGCAAAGGAAGATGGGACCGTCGTGGCCAAGGTCCAGTGTGACGGCCCCCGCCGGCCCGCGGCGGTCGAGATTCGCCTGCCGCACCCTGACCATCGAATCCCGGCCCGCGTGACGGGCGGCCGCTACCAGGAATCGACCGAATCGGTGCGCATCGAGCCCTTCACCGGCGAAGCCGAAGTCCGCCTCGAACTGCGCGAGTGAAGACTCATCCCGACCCCAGGGCCTCCGCCTTCGTAGGGTGGGTTCTTGACCCACGCGTGTCCTCGGCCGATGCGTACGTGACGCGTGGGTTGAGAACCCACCCTACATACTCTTCTTCGCGCAGGCCCCCTACCCCCGTCGGGGTCGCTCACGGTCGTGCCGCCTGGAGCGTCACTGGGCCGAGGAGGCCCGATTCCATCAGTGGGGTCTCGCGCGTCAGCTTGCGAATGTTCGTCCTGGTGAGACACTTCTCCGGTGGCAAGGACTGGTCGCCAATGATCCGGTTGGGCCAGAAGTTGACGACGTCCACTTCCAGCTTGTTGTCCTTGGCCTTGAGGGCGTCGGTCACATCCACGCGGAAGGGAAACGCCCAAAGGACGCCGAGACTCTTGCCGTTGAGACGAACTTCAGCCAACTCCTTGACGTTGCCGAGATCGAGCCACAGCCGGTCGCCTTTCTTCCGGACGGACGGCGGCAGATCGAAGGTCTTGCGATACGTGGCCGTGCCGGCGTAGAACTTGATGCCCTCCTCCGGGCGCTGCGTCCAACTGACGAGCGAATCAAACGCGCACGACGCCGGACCACCCCATTGGGGATCGAAGTGCACGGTCCACGGACCGTCGAGCTCGCCCAGAGGCGCGAAGGTCGGGGAATTCTCTTTCGCTTTGCCCGCCGCACAGGTCGAGACCGGCCGGCGAAACACCACGAATGTCGAGCCGTAGGGCGTGAACCCCAGCGGCACCACGGTCCGCCCATCTACCTGCGACCACGCCGCGGCGGAGCGGATGCCGCCGCTGACCGGGTCCCAGATTTCGGGTAGTTTGCCGGCCACGCGGAACACGCAGGAGGCGTTGGCGGAGCCGTTCGAGCTGTTGCAGACGAAATAAATATCCGTGTCGCCCACGCCGCGGTGCAGATAGTTGAGCACGGGGACATCTTTCAGAAGGATCGACTGGGCCTGTTTCTCCGTGCCGGCCGGTGCGGCCGGGACATTGTTGCCCGGACTGAGCGTAAACTCGAAATCGGGTGACACGCCGTCAGCCTGTAGCACCGCGCGGGCGGTCTTGCCCTGGATCACCCGTCCCTTGGCCGGGGCGGCGGTGTCGCGGGCGTCCCGCCCGCGCGAACGTGGCGAGGGCGTCCCGCCCTCGGAAGACGAGGCCAAGATGGCCTCGCGACGCAAGGGCTGGAAGCCCTCGCCACTGTCCCACAACTCCCCGGCGAGCCGGGCCACCTCGGCGTCACACTGCGGGTAGTCCCGCAACGTGCTGGCTTGGACCGGCTTGGGCCCGATGATCGTCGCTCCGGCCAGGACCAGCTCGCGCAGTTTCCGCAGCACCGGCAGCGAGATCGTCGTCCGGTCCGGCAATACCAGCACGCGGTAGCTCATCCCATCGGGCAGCGCGAGGCGGCCGTCCCGAACACTCATGCGCGTGAGGATGACCTCCTCGGTGACGACATCATAGTCACAGCCGGGCAGCACCTGCGCCGGGTCGGTGCGCTTGAGCTGGGTGAAGTTGGGCACGTGATCGCCGTAATAGTAGGCGGCGTCCGCCACGAACAGCCCCTGCTGAAGCATCCACTGACAGCGGTTGATGTAGTCGAAGAAGGGGCCGGAGCGGCTCCACCACGTCGAGTTCGGGTTCAGGTGCGTGCCGGCGAAATACTGAATGCCCGGCAGGCCGGCCTCCTGCGGCGAGCAGACGAACGCATGCCAGACCAGCAGATTCAACCCTTCGCACAGCGCGTGGTCGAACGAGGGCTTGAGGTTGTCCCAGAGCGTCTCCTGCCAGTGCGGTCCGATGGTCGTGAAGCCCTCGGCCAGAACGAGCTTGCGGCCATAGGCGTGGGCGGCGGAGGCGGGCTGCTTGACGAAGAAGCGATTCGTGTCGCCCACCCGATGCCGCCACGACCAGGCCCAGAATTCGCTCATGGGCGCATCGTTGAAACCCAGGCACTGTTGCGCGTCGATCAGCACCGCATGTGGCCCGCCGGATTCCGGATGAATCTGCATCCCGTGCCGGTGCGCCCCGTCGCGGAAAAGTTGGTAGTGGTTGGCAATGGCGAGATCGCCCATCGTCCGACGAAAGTCGTTGAGGAAACGGTCGCTCACGACGCGGCTGTCCACGATCCGGCCGGCGATGACCGGCAGGTACGGCAGCAGGTCGTAGCCCCGGCGCCGGCGGAATTCCTCCCGCAGTGTCCCGGTCCAGTTGGCGACCTCGACTTCCCAACTGTCCGTGTGCAGATACTTGAGTGTCTTCCCGGCGAAAGGTCCGGCATCAGCGAGCAGCGGCTCGACCACCGCCTCCCAGTAGGTCCGGAAAGCCTGGGCATCGAACGGGTCCAGGGCGTACCCATCCCAGCCCTGGCTGCACGTCGAGACGCGGCAATGGTCGTTGAGCGTGTACCCGAAACGCAGGATGTCCCAGGTCCCGGCCGGCGCATCCCAACGCAGCGTCCCATCCGGCCCGCATTTGCCCGTCAGGTCCAGAACCTCGACGGCGTACGTGTCTTCTTCCCCCGGCTCGGCGGGGAATTCCGCGAACAGCGGCCGGCTGTCCGGTGCCGAGAACGGCACCAGCGGCTTGAGCAGGGCCTTCTGCTCCCAATTCTGCAACGGCCGATGCTTGGGGCCGTCCGCCTTGACTCGCAAGGCGATCACGTACAAATCCCGGTAGAAACCATCTCGTGCCTTGGGCGCAGGCAGCTTCGTCTCGACGGCGTTCGGGCCGGTCACCCGGGTCTCGGTCCAGACCAGTTTCTTCGGAGCATCTTCCGGCTTGACCATCGGCCCGCCGAGATTCCAGCCGCTCTGGATGTTGAGGCTCATTTCGAGGCCCAGACGATGAGCCTCGCGCAGCGTGTGCTGGAACAACTCGCGCCACGGGTCGGACAGAAAGGTGGGTCCGTGCGGGGCCCGCTCGTTGCCATCCTGGCTGGACCCGTCGGCATCGCAGATCAGCGCGCCGCCGAAGCCCTTCGCCTTCATCTCCTGGAGGTCGCGGGTGATCGAAGCCTTGGTGACATCGCCGTTGAGCCACCACCAGTAAGCGCGCAGCCGGGCCTCGTTCGGAGGTTTCGCAAAGCCCCGCTCCAGACTGTCGGCAGCCATCGCACGTGCTGCACCGCAGAAGAGAAACGCCACGGCAAGAAATCCGAAGCACAAATATCGCAATCCGAAACAGATTCGAAGGCTCGAAATCCCAAAGATGTCATTGCGAGCGAAGCGAAGCAATCTCCCCTCCGGCGGATTGAGATTGCTTCGTCGCGGCGCTCCTCGCCATGACATAGAGGCGCCAGGCCCCGCGATCGCGTTTCGGGCCTTTGAATTTTGGATTTGGGATTTGTTTCGAATTTCGGGTTTCGGATTTCGGATTTGATTGCCTTGCGTCATTTCGTGTATTCCTCCAGCAAGCGCAGGTAGAGACGGTATTGTTCGAGGGACACCCCCGGCGGGGTCTGGTGATCGACGCTCGGAATAAAGCCACCGGTTCTCATCAGGGGCACCAACCGCTCGAATTCGGCCCGCAGCGCCGCTTCGCCCTGGTTCATCGTCATCTTGTCGAAATGGCCGATCAGGCGCAGGGTCGGGAATTGGCGGCGCAGTTTCAGCCCATCGACGCCCGCCTGGCGTTCGAGCGGCAGCACTCCGGCGGCGCCGACGCTCTGCAGCCACGGCGCCAGGAGCGTCACATCGCCGTCGGTGTCCACGATCAACAGGATACCCAACTCGTCGAGCGCGGCGACCAGTTTGCGATAGTAAGGAGCAAGAAACTCCTCGAAGGTCTGGCGGGAGATCATCGGTCCGTGGTTATAGCTCATGTCCTCGGCCAGCGTCAGGAACGTCGGCACGCAGACGCGGGCCATCTGGCCGAGGAGCCGCAGGTTGAACTCCAGAAGATCGCTGTTGATCGCCTGGACCAGCTCCGGCTGGTCGTAGAACGCGTAGCTGAGTTTCTCGATATTCATCAGCGTGCGCGGAAACCAGAACCAGCCTTCGAGCGTCGCCCACACGACGGCCTCGCCGCGAGCCTGTCGCGCAGCCCACGGCCGCATCGCCTCGATGGCACGCGAGTGGTCGGGATAGAGTCGCGGCCGGATGCGCCGGTAGTCGTCCATGTTCACCACGGTGCCTTCGATGTGATGCTGCGTCGCCTCGATGGTGGCCTCGGTCGTGCTGAACCAAAACTGCTGATACGGATCGAGGCCGAAGTACTGCGCAATGTCAAAAACCCGGCTGAATTCCAGCGTGCGCGGCAGGCCTTCCTCGTGCCAGCGGGCGATGGTGGCATCCCACCACATGGCCCACTCCCAGCGCGGCAGGCGGTCCACCGGCTCGAAATTCATCCCGGCGCGGAAGCGCTCCACGTGGTTCATGGTGCAGGATGGACTCATGTTTTTCCTTCTATCATGCCGTCGGACGTCTGTCACGCCTCGGATTTTCCCGGCCGCGTCGCGACAACCGTTTTTCCCGTCCTCTCCGATCCCTGCAAAAAAACCCGTATTTTCCCGTGTTTTCTCGTTGACAGAAGCCGGGAAAGCTCATATAGATGTTCGCAATGTCCGCGTTGGCTCAGCGGCATTCGTTGTGTTCTAACCGTTTTTGGGTATCAGAGCAAGGAGGCCATGTATGGCGCAGAAGTCCGCAAAACCGATGTCGAAGAGTGAGATCGTCGCCGGCATTGCCGAGACGACGGGATTGGCCAAGAAGCAGGTGAGCTCGGTGCTGGAGGCGATGGCCGGTCAGATTCAAAAGAGCCTCGGTCGCAACGGCCCCGGTGCCTACACGGTCCCCGGCCTGATGAAGCTGATCGTGGTCCGCAAGCCCGCCACCAAGGCCCACAAGGGTGTCAATCCCTTCACCGGCGAAGAGACCATGTTCAAGGCCAAGCCGGCCCGGAACGTGGTCAAGATTCGCCCCTTGAAGAACCTCAAAGACATGGTCTGACACGCAAGACCGTAGACAAGCTGGACGGGCCCCCGCGCTGTCCTGCAGACGGTGGGCCCGTCTTTCCTACCGAGGTCCGAACCGGCCGGCGGTCATTCTTTCACGCTGTGGGTGAGCCGCGGGGCGGAAGGCAGGGACTTTCGGCGGACGGGGACGGATGCCAGCGTTCGCGGCATGACAAGCATTCGTTTGAGGGTGGTGTCCTCCCGGGCAGGCTATCGCATTTCCGAGACTGTATGCTTGGGAGTGCTGCGCTTTGCGCCCGATGATCTGTCGCGGATTCCCATGATGACGCAGGACAACCATCGCGGTGAGTTTCGTGAGCCGCCCGGAGCGCCACCCGGCTTGGCCGTCGAGCTTGCCGACAGGGGCACGCCGCAGCGTTTGGTGTCGCTCGATGCTTATCGCGGCGCCATCATGCTGCTGATGGCTTCCAGCGGACTGGGGCTGGCCCAGGTGGCACGGCAGTTTCCCGACAGCAGTCTCTGGCAATTCCTGGCCCACCAGACGGATCATGCCCCCTGGGCCGGCATGCGGCTGTGGGACATCATCCAGCCGGCGTTCATGTTCATGGTGGGTGTCGCCCTGCCGTGGTCGGTCGCCAATCGCCGCGCCCGGGGTCAGAGCTTCGTCCGAGTCTTCGGCCATGCGCTGTGGCGGGCACTGATCCTGGTGCTTTTGGCGGTGTTTCTCACGTCCGCCTGGAGCCGGCAGACGGTCTGGAGTTTCTCGAACGTGCTCGCGCAGATCGGCTGGGGCTATCCGGTGCTTTTCCTGCTGACATGCACGAGACCCCGAACGCAATGGCTGGCGGCCTTTGGGATTCTGTTCATCTATTGGCTGGCGTTTGCCCTGCACCCGCTGCCCCCAGCCGGCTTCGATTGGCAAAGCGTCGGCGTGCCGGCGGATTGGCCCCACCTGACCGGCTTTGCCGCCCACTGGGACAAGAATGTCAACTTCGCCGCCACCGTAGACAAATGGCTGCTGAATTTGTTCCCGCACGAGAAGCCGTACGTCTTCAACGCCGGCGGTTACCAGACGCTGAACTTCGTGCCCGCGATCGCGACGATGGTCTTCGGCCTGCTGGCGGGCGAACTCTTGAGAAGCGACCGGCCGATCACCGGCAAGCTCAAGCGTCTCGTCCTATTCGGCGTGGCGGGAATCGTCGTTGGCCAGGCAATTGCCTGGGTGGGCTTGTGTCCCATCGTCAAGCGTATCTGGACACCCTCGTGGGCCATCTACAGCGCCGGCTGGGCCACGTTGCTGCTGGCGGGCTTCGTCGCGGTCATCGAGTGGGCCGGCTGGAAGCGCTGGGCCTTTCCTTTCGTGGTTGTAGGGCTCAATCCGATCACACTCTACTGCATGTGGCAACTTATGAACCCGTTCGTCCGGGACAACCTCAAGCGGCACATCGACCCGCAGGTCTTTGAGGGCCTCGGGGCCACCTATGCCCCGATCCTGGAGCGGGTCGTGGTGCTGCTGGTCTTCTGGCTCGTCCTGCTGTGGATGTACCGCCGCAAGATCTTCGTGAGGGTCTGATCAAGCGGCGTCTGACCGCCTGCCACCCCCGCTCTTCAATGGTCGGTCGGAAAGGGACAGCCAGGTCAGGAAAGAACCCCCGACGAGCGCCAGGCATCCGATCCACAGTCTCCATCCCGGCGTCACCTGCAAGTACACACAACTGACAAAAGTCGACAACAGCGGCGTGAAATAGGAACAGGCAGCCAGGAACAGCAGGTTCCCCTTCCTCATCGCCAGGTCCCAGAGGCCGTACCCCAGCACGGTGCCGACCGCCAGCACTACGGCTTCTCCGACCGCACGCTCACTCCACACGGAGGATTCCGGTGAGAACAGGCGCAGGATCAATAGCGCAAGGCCGGTCGCCGGAAGAAACAGGGCCACGGCCCCGCCGCCGGCCGGCTGCGACCAGCGTCGAGTGAGGGTCGAATACAGCGCCCATGAAAGGGCGCCCGCCAGGGCGCAGGCGTAGGCCGCGGGGTTCGACTGCAAGTGCCCCCAGAACGAAGACCACGACACCTGCTCGCCCTGGGTAATCGCCAGGAATTCACCCGCCAAGGCCAGCACGGTCCCCGGCACCAGCAGCAGATTGGCCCGCTTGTTCAGGACCACCAGCGAAAGCAGAATGGTCGCCGTCGGCCAGAGGTAGTTGATCAGGCCGATTTCGAGCACCTGCCGGCGGTCGGCGGCCGACCCGATCGCCAGGTACATGACAACCGTGTAGAAGACAAACAGAAACCCGCAGCCCCATACGTAGCGCCGCGAGAGGCTCAGGACCTGCCGCACCGGAGTCCCCCGCCGCGTCAGCCACAGCAGGTGAAGCACGCCGCCCAGCAGGTAAACGCAGGCTCCCGCCGTCAGGGGACCGATCCGCTCCGACAGGCTCCGGGCCACGGCGAACGTCGTGCTCCAAAGGAGGATGGCGGCCAAGCCGCCGCCGGTATTCCAATCGATCTTGGTGCTCCAGGACGTGCGTGGCATGGAGTTAGAAGTCCCGAACAGAGCCGTCCGGTGCATTCAAGCGAGGCTGGAGACCCGGCTGGCGGAAGGGGTTGGCCCTGGCCCGTTCCTCGTCAAAGGTGACTCCCAGGCCCGGTCCTTCCGGGGGCAAGGCGAATCCCTTTTCCACTTTCGGGTACGGCTTGACCACATCGCCTTCACTGTCGCCGTTGACCCACGGCGCCTCGATCATCGTGACATTCGGGATCGCGAGGGCCGCGTGCACGGTCGCCGCCGAGCCGAGCGGGCCCGCGTTGTTGTGCGGAATCAGGTCGATGTAGTAGGTCTCGGCCAGTGCGGCGATCTTCTTCATTTCGCTGATCCCGCCGCAGTGACTGACGTCCGGACGCACGTAGTTAACGTACTGGTGCACGACGATCTCGCGGAAATCCCACTTGTTGTGGTAGCGCTCGCCGGTGGCCAGAGGAAGGTCCGTGTGCGCTCGGACCTGCGCCAAAGCTTCCGGATTCTCCGCCCGAATCGGGTCCTCGATCAGGAAGGGCCGATACGGTTTCGCCTGTTCGGCCAGCTTGATCGCCCACTCGGGATCGTACCGGCCGTGACATTCCAGAATGAGGTCCACGTCGTCGCCGACCGCCTCACGAATCGCGGCCAGAAACTCGATCTGCTGTCGCACGGCCGGCTTGTGGTCGTGAAAATCCTGGGCGTCGTAACTGTGGAACGCACGGAAGCGGATGGCCGTGATACCCTTGGCGACACGCTGCTTCGCCTGACGGGCGGCTTCGGCGGCGGTGTTGCCCGACACGTGCCCGTAGACGCGGACCTTGGTCCGGGCCAGGCCGCCCAGCAACTGGTACACGGGGACGCCGTAAGCCTTGCCCTTGATGTCCCACAGGGCCTGGTCGATGCCCGCCAGTGCTGTCCCGGTCGAGGGGCCGCCGCGATAGAACCGCCGCCGGAAGCAGGACTGCCAGAGATACTCGATCCGTTCGGGGTCTTCGCCGATGAGATACGGAATCACGTCCTTGAGCATCCCCTCGACGGAATAGGGCAGGAAGGAGTTCGTCGCGTCGCCGTAACCCACGATGCCGGCGTCGGTCTCAATTCGGACAAAGACATCGCCGCCGGTCAGGATCGGCTCGACCTTGGTGATCTTCATGCGCGGGACTTTCCGCTCGCGCTGAATAGGAGAAGCAGCCGACGGCGTTCGATCCTGTCCCCAGGCGGATTGTCCCGCCGTCCACAAGAGTCCGGCACCGGCGATATTCTTAAACAGGCTCCGGCGTGTTGCTTCGGTCTTCATTGGTGTCCTTTCCTCGTCATTTCTGGAACAGCCGCGGCGCGAAATCATACAGGCACTTGCGCCACGTTTGCCACTCGTGGGACGTGCCCGGCGCTTCGAACCAGACGGCGGGGATGCCGGCTTTGGTCATCGCCTCGACCGTGACCTTCCCCGAGGTCATGCGGCTGGATTCAGCGCTGCCCGCGCCCATCCAGACCAATAGCGGCTTGGGCTCGAATTTGCCGGGATCCGACCGAGCCGGTCCCCCGCCGCTGAACGAGCCGATATAGGCGATCTTGTCCAGGTTGCCCAGTCCGATTTGCATGGCCTGGCCGGCCCCCATCGACAGTCCCGCGACGGCCCGGTGGGTCCTATCCGGAATCGTCCGGTACGTCGCGTCTACCATCGGGATCAGATCGGCGATCACCAACTCGCCAAACGCCTCGTTGCGCCGCGCGCCAGCGCCCGGCTTGGCCGAGGCCGGGCTCCCACCGGCCCGCGGGGCCACCATGCCGTTCTCCATGACGACGATCATCGGCTGCGCCTTCTTCGCGGCGAGCAGATTATCCAGGATGAAGTTGGCTCGGCCCTGCGAGGTCCAGCCCCGTTCGCTTTCCCCCGCACCGTGCTGCAGATAGAGGACGGGGTACCGTGCCTTGACGTCCTTGTCGTAATCCGGCGGCGTATAGACCATCGCCCGCCGCCACATCCCGGTGACCTTGGAGTAGTACCAGTGGGCCCGAACCTCCCCGTGCGGGACGTCCTTGACGTCGTAGAAGTCCCGCGTCTTGTCCGGCACTTCGATGCCGCTGCACTCTTTGTTCCAGCCGAAGAAGGTCTGCGTGGCCGGATCGTTGCACGCGAAACCATCCACTTGCAGCCAGTAATAGTGGAATCCCGGCACCACCGGCCCGATGGTTACGGTCCAAACGCCTTTGTCGTCCCGCTGCATGTCGAAAGGGCCTTTTCCCAAGCCGTTATCGTTGCCGCCGGGGATCACTTGGACCTTCTGGGCATTGGGTGCACTCACGCGGAACGTGACGCGCAGATCGGAGTGAACCCGTGGATACTCGGCTCCCGGCAGGTTCGACGTCGCCGGCTTGGAGTCGTCCCCCGCCTGCGCCCAGGCCACGCCACTCATCACCACCATGCTCAACACAAACAAGATTTGTCTCATCCAAAGCCTCCCGTCGGATCACATGCTCTTCACTCGCAATGCGACATCCACTTTGTACGTGGGCGTGGTCAGCGTGCGATGGCCGCCCTCGTGAACAATATCCGCGCTGTCCACAGTCGAGCCGGTAGCCGGATCGATCCACTCCACCCGGTAGCGACCCGCCGGCAGATTGATAGCCAGGTTCTCCCGGTACTCTCCCGGCACGACGGTATAGGCGCCGCCAACCTTCTCGCTGCTGTGGTGGATGTATAGCGAGTACTGCTTTCCGGGCTCGCTGATCGCTCGATGATATTGAGGCGGGCTTACGCCGCTCACAAGAAAGCTCTTGTCAGGAGCCATCTTGATGAAATCGAAGCTGTACATGAACTGCTTGAGGCTCGTGAGCGCGCGCAGCATTTGCTCGTTGTCGGGCGACTTGCCTGTCGGGTTTTGGGCCGTGAAGAGCCCGTTCAACTGATTGAAGCCCGCCCCGCCACCGACGATGAACTCCCAGGCCTCTACCCGCGAGTCGGCGACCTTGTCGCCCTTGTACCAGATCGGATAGTAAGCGGTCTCGTTCAGCTCGATGGGCTTATTGTCCTCGTATTTGTAGTCGAGTCCCTTCATCCCGCCCATCTCGCCCTGGTCCTCGCCCCAGATGTATTGCCCGATGATCACCGAGAAACGCGGGTCCGCCGCGAAATCGACGGGACCGCCCAGCGGGCCGTCCACTTCCTGGCCGAGCAGGTGCTTCTGGGGCAGGTCGCGCTCGGTGTCCCGGACCATGTCCGCCAGATGGCTGACCCACGGGCCGGCCAGCGCAAATCCGGTCCCGATATGGCCCGGCTCGTCGCAGATTTCGAGAATGACGTTGTCGAACGAGTTGACTTCCTGCGTGAGCTTGCGGACGTAGTCATCCTGGCGACGGACCAAATCGGGATGCTTGAGGGTCTGGGCGTCCCGCCAGTCACACTTGCCGATGCCCTGCACGTTGTTCTCGAAGTAGTGAGGCGAGAGAGGCCACGTGTCGGCATACTGCGAGTTGAAGAAGCAGATCTCGACCATGATGCCACGCCGGGCCGCCTGGGTCAGGAAGTCCTTCAGGCGGGCGAAATACGCCGGGTCCCAACGATCAAGATCGAACCGATTGCCGCCCAGGCGATAGCCCGGCATGTCGCTCCTCGCCCACGGGACAATCAGGCTTTCCGGCCTGGGGCCCAGGGTGTTGCCCGGCATGAATTTGCCCACCGGCTCGAACATCACGCCGGGATAGATGCGGGTGTAATTGAGCCCGTACGACTGGAGCGCATCGAAATAGGCTACATAGTCGAAGTCCTTGTTGATGACCGCACCGTAGTGCTCGGCCGAGGTAATCAGGATGATCGGCTTGCCTTTGTACCTGAAGTAGTGCGGGTTGGCGGGGTGGACCCCGATCGGCTCCGCAAGCGCCAAGGCGTTTGCCACGAGGTTCAGGACAATGGAGAACGCGATTCCCTTCGACATAACTGACTCCCAGTGATTTCCCCTACTTCGCCGCCTGGACCCGGATATCCTCGATGTAAATCAAGCCCGTCCCGCTGACAGGGCTGGTCCGATTGCCCAGTCCGATGACCAGCGCGCTGACCTGGGTCAGGTCCACCTGTGTCAGAGCGGTGAACGGGATGGACCACTCCTGCCAGGTGGCGGTCGTCACGGCGTTGGCGTTGGGATTCGCCACGGTGGCGCTCCGCACGGCGCTGTCCTTCACGGTAAGATACAGCCGCATGGGGTTGTTCTCGGCCCTGCCGCGCACGTGGAGAGTCAGCGTGTTGAGACCGTGAACGGTCCAGTCCTGGGCCGTATCCCACGTTCGCCCGGCCTCGGAAACGACGATGGCCGCCAGGTTGCTGTAGTTCAAAGGCATCGACTGGCGGCCGCTGCGGACGATGGTCCACTCGGCGAACGGCGCCTGGGCGTAGCCGACCTGCGCACCGTTGTCCAACGAGCCGTAACCGTCGATCCAGGTCTCATAGATGCGGCTGCCTTCCTCATCCGTGTAGCTCTCGAAATCGTCGATGATGAGGTAATTGGCGACCTTGAAGCTCCATACGTTGCCTTGGCTGACCGTCCCGTCCGCGTTGACCTCGTCGATCCGCCAGTAGTGGGCCGTATCCCATTGGAGGGGGTCCTTGGGACTGTAGCTGGTCTGGTCCTGCCGGCCCTGGTAGAGACCGGCCGTCTGCGGCGTCGCGGCCTGCACGGCCGCCTGGTCGGTCCCGAAGTAGACGTCGTGCCGGGCCGCCTTGTCGCCGGCGGACCAGGTCAACGGCTTGCCGTACCGCACGTCGATCACCTCCCCCAGGCCCGGGCTGGGATTCCAGGCCAGCAGCAGGCTGCCACGCGTGGCCGCCACGATCTGTTCCGGCGTCAGCACACGGTTGTACGCCCGAACCTCATCGATCAAGCCCTTGAAGTACTGCGAATCGAGAACGTTGGCCCCGATCACAATCAGGGGATTGGAGCCCACGTTGTTATCGCCCGTGTGCGTGCCCGTCGCGTCGAGGGTCCCGTTGATGAAAAGCTGGACCTGGCGTGAGTCCTCGGCCCGCGTGACCGCCACGTGGACCCATTCGCCCGTGACGATGTCCCGATTCGAGGTTGTGTTGGGATTGCCCCCCGGCCCGGACTCGAACGCCAGTTTGGTTCCCAGCACGGCCACGGTGAAATGATCACCGCCTCCGGCGTGATCCGACCAGAGCAAGCCGCTGCCGTCGCGTGCCGTCGTGCCCGCGGCGCCGGGGACATCGGCCTTGATCCAGGCCATCAGGGTCAAGTCCGTGCTCACCACCTGGGGAACCTCGACCCGGTCGTCGACGCCGTCGAACGCCAAGGCCCGGCCGTTGTAGCCGTCGACGTGATTCGGATCTCCGAGAATTTCGCCGTGGCGGCTGTGGCCGGACCCGTCGAGCGCGATGCCCACCTCGTCCTGGTCGAACCTCCAGAAGCCGACGAGGTTCGGATCGGTCACCGGGATGTTGGGCCGGGTCTTGAAGTGCCAGAGGTCGCCTGTATAGATGCTCGTGCCGTCCGACTCGTCCACCCTCCAGTAGTAGGTCGTTCCATAGGCCAGCGGGACCGGCCCATACGTGGTTTTCGCCTGCTGCTGCGCGACCGCGGGCAAACTGGTCGGATCGGTGCCCAGATAGACGCTATGCGAGACCGCCCCCGAGCCGGGAGTCCAGGTCAAAACCGCATTGGGATCCACCAGCACGGCACCGTCCTTGGGAGTTGGCAGAGAAGCGAGTTTCGCCGAGACCGTGAAGGTCCAGACAACGCCCGGGTACACCGTGCCGTCCGCTTCGACTTCATCGACACGCCAATAGTAAGTCTTGCCCAACTCCCACACGTAATTCGAGAACGTGGTCTTCGTCGTAAGCCCTTTGTCCGTGTCGCCGGTCCCCTTCTTCACGTCGTCCGCGTTGGCACCGAGATAGATGTGGTGTTGCACGGCGGTGTCGCCGGCCGTCCAATGGAGCGTGACATTCGTCGTCCCCACGGTGACCCCGTTGGCCGGGTCGGCACCCGTGGCGAAGCGAGTCCATTGCGGTCCGAACCAGAAGACGTTTTTGACATCGGCCGCACTGAGGGCGTGATTCCAGACGGCTACGTCATCGAGCCGGCCCAGGTAGCGCCGCCACTGGGTGCGGTTGCGCGGGCCGCCGATGCGAACTGCGGTAATGGGATCGCTCGCTTTGAAGGCCTGGCTGCCGGACGCCTTACCGTCCACGTAGACCGTCATCGCATTCGCGGTGGCGCTGTAGGTGATGGCAACGTGGTGCCACTTGCTGTCGTTGAGCTTGGCGCCGCTGGTCTTGAGGTCCCCGTAGCTGTCCACACCAAAGTCGGCCAGGAACAGGTCGGCCGCTCCGTCGCATTCTGAACTGTGGTCGGCGCCCTGGCCCAGCAGCACGACGATCGGTCCCCAGGCCTGGAAGGTGGCCGGCATGTTCATCCAGAAGGAGACCGTCGCCTCTTTGATATCCAGCAGGCCCGCTTTCACGGGCGCGTCGCACATCGTAAACGGCCCGGTAGCGGACACGAAGTCCAGGCAGTTAGCATCGTGGCCGGCGGTCGACCATTTGACCTTGGCTTCGTTCCAGGGATTGATCGTCCCGTCCGTCCAGTAGTCCGTCTGATCCAGGAAGGCCGTGCCCTTGCCTTCATCCAGCTTCCAATAGCCCACCAGCTCGGCCGAGGCGGGAATCGCCAGACCGATGGCCAGCACAACCGCCCCACAGATGGATCTCCTGTTCATACAATCCTCCTACCGAAGAGGACAACACTCGATTGCACCTCCTGTAGCCACACACGATCAGTATACCACCGCCGGGGCCTCCGGCAAAGACAGGATTGCGCAAAACAGGGTACGCGTTGCGCTTCATGTAGGGTGGGTTCTCAACCCACGCGTCAAGACGCGCAACAGAGAGTACGCGTGGGTTAAGAACCCACCCTACCAGGCTACACCTTAGCCTATCTCTGCGACCTGGCGAGGGCCGTACGGTAGTACGTGTCATCATGCTGTTGCCGCCAGCCATCGGTCGGGGCCGGGAGCGTCGGACGGTGCTTCGCCCACATCTCGTTGACAAAGGCGTCCCAGGCCTGGCCCTGCCTCGCGTAATCCTTGTTATGGTCCCGGCCGGTCGCCTCTTTGATCGTCTTCACGAAGGCACCGTCGTCTTCGTACATCCAGCGGTCCACATAGTCGAAAAAGGCGTCGTGGTCCCAGGCCTTTTCGGCGTGCATCAGCCGCAGGGCCAGGGCCTGCGCCACCCAGCCCACGCTCGTGCAACACCGGCGATAGCTCTCACTGGTATTCTGGCCCTGCTTCCACTGCGCGGGC
>Ga0315289_10001878_pt1 | contig 32615 bp, 28 predicted proteins | sample YL17G11_40_MG_FD_203452 | JGI IMG/M metagenome (GOLD analysis project Ga0315289, IMG submission 203452) | Sediment microbial communities from Yellowstone Lake, YNP, Wyoming, USA - YL17G11_40 | ecosystem: Environmental > Aquatic > Freshwater > Lake > Sediment | place: USA: Wyoming | collected... | reverse complement strand
CCAATGATGGTCCGCGACGAATGCCGGATCTTCATGCTCCTCCCCCCTGGGTCATTGCCGTAAGGTCAAAGAGCGGCGTGAACATGCAAACCGCAACGATCCCTACCAGCAGTCCCATGATAATCAGGATCACAGGTTCCATAATGCTTGTCAACGAACGGATGACCACCTCGTTCTCGTCATCGAGAAACGTGGCGATATGGACCAGCAGTCGGTCGATTTCTCCGCTTTCCTCACCGCTGCGAATCGCCTCGTGGACGGACGGCGTGATCAAAGCCGTATCTGCAAAAGCCGCGCTCATCGGCTCGCCCTTGGCCACACAGTCCTCGGCTTTCAGGATCAGATTCTCGTACCGGGCGTTGCCGGCCGCCTGACGCACCAGCCGAAGGGCTTCCAATACTGGGACGTGGGCTTGCAGCAGTACGCTGAGCAGCGACACGATGCGGGCGACCGAGAAGCTCTTGGCGATACGTCCCAGATAAGGCAGCCGGAGAATCACCGTGTCGCGAAGGCGCTTGCCTTCGGGGGTGCGAAGGTACACCACCAGAGAGACAACCGCGGCAACGAGCAAAAACCCGATCAGCCACCAATACCCGCGTAGAATCTCGCTGGCGTGTACGAGCATGCTCGTGCTGGCCGGCAGCGGCACGCCGAGCGTCTGGAACAGGCCTGCAAAACGCGGAATCACAAAGAGCAGCAGCGAGACGAACATCGTCAAACCGAGTGACAGAACCAGACAGGGATAGATCAGGGCGCCAATGACGGAATTGCGGACTCTCAACTGCTTCTGCTTCAAGAAAGCCAGCCGGTCGAGCATTTCCAGAAGATGCCCGCTGGATTCTCCCGCGGTGATCAGGCTGCGGTAGATGGGATCAAAGTAGTCGCTGCGTGTCTCCATGGCATCCGACAGCGAGGCCCCCTCTTCCACGCGGACCTTTACGCTGTTGAGGACCTGGCGCCACGGACCCGGCCGGGCCTGGCGCTCCAGGGCGCGCAGGGCATCCACGACCTGCGTGCCGGACGAGGCCAGCACGGAGAGCTGGCGCGAGAACATGGCCAGTTCCTTCAGCTTCTGCCCCCGGGAGAGCCTGCGCCGGCGCACTCTCGGACCCTTTTTCTCTGTCGCGCGTGCGGTCGGCGGGGCGACCTGCGCCACAAAGAGACCCTTGCGGCGCAGAACGTCCGTCGCGGTCACGACATCGGCGGCTTCCATGACACCCGTCGTGGCCTTGCCGGTCGCGTCAAAGGCCTTGTACTCGAGCTTCATGTCACCTCCGCAGGCTCCGGAGTCTGGCGCGCCGGAGCAGGCACCTCGCTGTGTACATCCTCACTATGTGTCACGGAGAGGACCTCTTCCAGGGACGCCTTGCCGTCGAGGGCCAGCAGCACACCCTCTTCCCGCAGCGTCAAGACACCCTTCCGGTGCAGGGCATCCCGCAGCTCGTGCGATGGTGCGGACCGATGAATGAGACGCCGTGAATCCGCCGTCACTTCCATCACCGCGTAAATGCCGGCCCGCCCGCGAAAGCCCGAATTGTGGCATTCCTTGCAGCCGGACCCTCGTCGGAACGTCTGCCCTGCCTTGTCCGTAAGCCCCGCGTCCTGCAGCACGTTTTCCGCGGGGATGTACTTCGTCGCGCAGTTCGGACAGACGGTCCGCGCCAGTCGTTGCGCGACGACGCCGTTGAGAGCGCTCGACAGCAGGTACGGCTCGATCCCCATGTCCAGGAGGCGAATCACCGCCCCGGGGGCATCGTTCGTGTGCAGCGTAGCCAGCACGAGGTGTCCCGTCAAGGCGGCCTGCACGGCCACCCGCGCGGTCTCCTCGTCGCGAATCTCGCCGACCATGATAATATCCGGGTCCTGCCGGAGAATGCTGCGCAAGGCCCGCGCAAACGTCATGCCGATGGCCTCGTGGACCTGGATCTGGTTCACCATATCGAGCTGGTACTCGACCGGGTCCTCGACGGTCACGATGTTCTGTTCCGGGCTCCTGACGAGGTCGAGTGCCGAGTACAGCGTGGTCGTCTTGCCGCTGCCCGTCGGCCCCGTCACCAGGACGAGACCATAGGGCTGGTTGAGCATTCTCTCGAACGCCTGCAGTGTCTCGTGTCGAAAGCCCAAATCTTCCAGCCGAATCCGGAGGTTGGCCTTGTCGAGAATGCGCATGACGATTTTCTCGCCCAGCAGCGTGGGCATGCTGGACACGCGCAGGTCGATCTCGCGGCCCTCGGCGATAATGCGCACACGGCCCTCCTGGGGAAGGCGTTTCTCGGCGATGTCCATGCGTCCGATGACCTTCACGCGCGATATGATGGAGGCGTGGAGTCCGGGCGGCGGCTTCATGAGGTCCCGCAGCGAGCCGTCGATGCGGTACCGAATCCGGGTCCCATGCTTATCCGGCTCGATGTGAATATCGCTCGCCCCGTCCCGGATGGCGGTCAGCAACGCCACGTTGACGAGGTTGATGATCGGGCTGCCCTCGACCATTTTGTCGAGGTCGGTGGCGGGCCCCTCATCGACGGATTCTCTCTCGACCACCTCCACCTCGCTCTCGGCCAGGGAGGCGAGGAACGAATCGACATCGGTGTTGCCCGAGGCGTACTTGCGGATGTACTCGACGATGTTCGCACGAGGGGCCAGCACGGGCCGAATCTTGCAGCCCGTCAACTGATGCAGCCTGTCGATTTTCGGCAGCGACTGGGGCTCGGCCATCGCTACGGTCAGCGTGTCGTGCACCTTGAACATCGGAATCGCACTGAGCCGCTCCGCTTCCTCCTGTCCGATCAGTCCCAGCAGGGCGAAATCCACCAGCCCGTGCCGCAGTTGACAGAAAGGCACGCCGAGCTGCTGGGCCAGGAACCGCAGCATATGAGAACCGTCAATCACGCCCTGCTCGACCAGCATCTCGCCCAGCATCCCGCCCGTGGTCCTTTGCTCCGCCAGAATGTGATCGAGCTGCTCTTGCGTGATGACGCCCTCAGCGACGAGCGTCTCGCCCAGCCGGGATTGTGCCGCGCACTCGGTCACAGGAAGCTCCTCACCGCTGAGTTCGTGTCCTCGAAGTGCTCGAATTGCGGCGACAAACCCGTCAGTTCCAGCACCTGCCGGATGGTCTCGTTGGCCGCACAGAGCTTGAGCCCTTTGCCGCTCTGCGCCAGTTCCTGTGCCAGATCCGCCAGCGACTCCAGCCCCCCGCTGTCCACGTAAGGCAGAGCCGACGCATCGATCACCACGCGTCCCAGATTCTCGCGGATCAGCCCGCGAATCCGGGCCTTGAAAGCGTCCGCGTCCGCAGCGACCAAGGGGCCCGTCGGTCGCACGACCACCACGGCTCCCCGCTGTTGGATCGGCATTTCCACCTTATGTCGCCTCCTCTGCCACCGGCAAGATCAACGTGAACGTGCTGCCCTTACCGAGCTCCGACTCCAGCGTGACGTCGCCGCCATGCAGCCGCGCGACCTCCCGCGCGATGGGCAGGCCCAGCCCGGAGCCCTTGACCGTGGTGGCCAGCACGTTCTTCGAGCGGTAGAATTTCTCGAATACGCGTTCCAGCTCATCCTTGCCTATGCCGAGGCCCGTGTCCGCGACCGCAACGGTCAAGCGGCCGTGCTCCACGGCGGCCGTCACCGTGATACGGCCGCCTTCCAGCGTGTACTTGAGAGCATTGCCGAGCAGGTTGTGCAAGGCTAACGCAATCTTGTCCCGATCCGCCTGCATGACCGGCAGCTTCGGCGGCAGATGAAACTCCAGGGTGATCCGCTTCTCGTGGGCCTGCGCCTCATGATCGGCTTGGAGCTGCTTGAGCATGGCCTCGACGTTGACATCATCCCGCTTGAGCTCGAACGAGCCCGCCTCAATCTGCGAAACCGAAAGGATCTCGGAGACGGTGCGGTCGAGCCTCTGGGCCTCTTCATTCATGATGTTCAGGCACCGGCTGGTGGCCGCGGGATCGTGCTCGCAATGCTCCAGTGCCTCTTCGACGTAGAGGCGGATATTCGTCAGCGGCGTACGCAGCTCGTGGGCCGCCTCGGCCAGGAAACTGTTCATGGCCGCCGCCGCCACCCGTTGTTGCGTGACATCTTCGATGGAGACCAGTCCGAAATGCGCATCCTCGTGCCGGGTGGGACAGACGGTGAATCGCAATACGCAGGATGTGACCGAGCCGCCCTGCTCGACTTCGATCACGGCACGTTTGGACGCACTGTTCGCCAGGGCCTTGCGGACCGCCGTGAGCACCCGTTCGTCTTTGATAGCACCCGCGATATCGGCGTGGGCCAATTGCTCCCGCTCGGCCTGTAGAAATACCGCAGCGGCCCCGTTGACATGCTCGAGCTGCATTTTGTCGTTTACGAGAGCCAGCCCATAGGGGATCGTGTCGAAGGCCGCCACCAGGGCGTCGGCCGTTTCCGACCTTTCGTGCACGGCCTCCTTCACCTGCTGGATCGCCGTGCTGATCTGCATGCTCTGTCTTTCTCCGAGCAGCTTGTTCCAGGCCACCGCCTCCAGACCGAGATTGGGGTCCAATTCCAGGGTAGAGATGTCCACCCCATCGTCTTTGACGGCGAGCAGGATTTCGTGAATCGCGCCGATCGCCTTGAGTCGGAACCGGGCGTGGCGATGGACCAGCAGCATACTGGCCAGCGCCAGGCAGGCGATGGCCATCTGCGCTGTTTGCGGCGTGAGGCCCGCCTCCAGCCGGTCGTCAACGCCCGCGGCAATCTCCAGTGTAGCACTCCCCTTTCCGGGGACCGTCAGAGGAAACGTGAACTTCGCTCCGCTTCGGGAAAATTCTTCTCGATACGCCGGCGTCTGATTTTTCCAGGACGGAGGCAGAGCAATCACGGTGATGCCACCGGGATCGGCATCGGCGACCACTCCGGCATCCGGCAAAACCACCCGGCAGGACCGCAGGTTGTACTCTACACCCGCCTCGGCCACCGTCCGCCGCAGCGCCGACAGCTCGCCGGCGGACAGGAGCGTCTCCGCTGCCTTAGCCAGAACGCTGCCCACCGCCTTGACACGCTGCACACTGGCCTTTTCCTTCACGTCTTTCTCGAACAGGAGGTTGTGCCACAGCGAAGCACCGAGATTGAAGAGAAACAGGGTGACCACGGTGAAGATCATCACCGCGAAGAGCGAGTCGCCACGCAGCAGATCTTTTCGCATGGCCGAGAGCTTCTTGACCACAGGCCTATCACTATGCATGACGTCCTCCTCACGTACTGTCATCGGACTCGTTCTTTTTCGGCCGTTTCACGCCGCACCTTGACGAATCACCATCCGGCAACACTCACTGTCTGCGCGACGGACCGCTGGCGGGCGGGGAATCGCCCCATAATGGTGCAGTTATCTGTGGTGTGAACTCCTGCTGGTGTCCCTGGGGACGCCCCGGCCGTGTCTTGCAGGGGTCAAGGTCAAGGGGATTGACAAAAAAGATAATGCCCGGGTTTCTTCCAGCGCCCCATAAATGGGGCGCATTGCGTGTATCTCCTCCGCACCGCGTGTCATCTCCGCATGACGCGACGAACAGGCGCATCAAGTATTTGCCTGCCCGGGCGTGCATCCTCCAACGTGCCTCTGCGCCGGGCGTCTGGATAAGCTCGGGACAGACTCCCTGCTTGCGGGCAGGCGGAACACGGAAGACAGAGCGCGGCTATCTGTCTTCTGTCATCCGCCTTCCGTTCTCCGTTCTCTGATATCAGCCGGCTTTCACCTCGATCTTGTGCGGTCGTGCCTCTTCGGATTTGGGCAGAACGACATGCAAAACACCATTCTTCATGGCGGCCTCGATTTTATCAGCATCGATCGCGGCGGAGATTCGGAATTTGCACCGATAATCACCGACCTCGTACTCGGCGTACGAAAGCTCGTGTCCCTCGATGGGCACGTCCGCGACCTGGCCGGCGATCGTCAACTCATCCCCGTCCAGATTCACGTCCACAGAATCCGGACCAACGCCGGGCATATCCGCCTCGACGACAATAGCATCCTCACGTTCGTAGATATTGGTACACGGCACGAAGGTGGGCCGTGACCGGGTCGCTTCGACTTCCGCGCCCTGTTGAGTTTGTTGTCTTTCTGCGAGAGCAGCTTCAGCAGTCATCTCGTATCACCTCCTTTTATGTCGTCTGGATCTCCACTTTCTTCGGTTTGCTGGCCTCGGAGCGCGGAAGGGTCAGCCTCAGCACTCCATTCTCCAGCTTGGCCTCGATCTTATCCGCGTCCACTTCAAAGGGCAGCAGCCAGCTTCGAGCGAAGCCCTCATGACGGCACTCGCGCCGGTGGTAGGTTTCCCCGTCTCCGCGCTGCTGCTCCTTCGGAGAGCACCGAAGAGTCAGCATGGTACCATGGACCGTGATGTCGAGGTCGTCCGGCTCTATGCCGGGAAGCTCCGCCGTCAGCACAACATCATCTTTTCCCGTCCAGACATTGATCGCCGGGTATTCGACCTGCATGCGAGGGCCCTCGCCGAATATCCGATTCATAGCTCGCTCGAAATCGCGAAACTCCGACCACGGATCCCACTGCTGGGAAGGTCTTCTGCGAATCTGAATGGCCATTTTGGGTCACCCCCTTTCAGTCATGCTTTGCCTTCATGGAATCGCTCCGCACATGATAAAGGTACACTGCCTTTGTTATGGGGGAATGCACCGCCCGCGGATATGGGAAAGAGGCCTATTTCCCGTCAGCAAATCCCTCACGTCTCGCGCCAAGACGCAAGGCGCGCGAAGGTCAGGGTACTACGAGGCGGTAGCTGACGAAGGCCACGAACCGGCTGTCGGGCGACCAGGACGGCACATTGATCGTGCCCTGGCCTCCGCACAAATGCGTCAGCAACTTCGGTTTGCCGTCGGGCAGCGGCATGATCCTCAGGGCGACGTCCTCATTGGCCGGATGCCCTTTAACGCTCTTATCGTAGGAGAGAAAGACGAGCAGCTTGCCATCGGGCGAAGGATGCGGGAACCAGTCGGCGTAGTCCGGGTCGAATGTCACCTGTTTCTGGCCGGAGCCATCCGCGTTCATCCGCCATATCTTCATGAGGCCGGTGCGTTCGGAATTGAAGTAGATGGTTTGGCCGTCCGGCGCATAATCCGGCCCGTCATCCAGACCCGCCGCGTCCGTCAACCGCTGCTCGGTTGAGCCCTCGACCGGGATCGTGTAGATGTCGTAATTTCCGCCCCGCGCAGCGCAATAGGCGAGCGTGCATCCGTCCGGCGACCAGCCATGCCAGTACGACGGCGCCAACGGCGTGACCAGCCGGGGCGCGCCGCCGCTGCTCGGCAGAACAAAGATGCGGGAGTCGCCTTCATGCTGATCGCTGATGGCGAGCCACCTGCCGTCCGGGGAGAAGCCGTGATCGTTGTTGCATCGGTCGGCCGTGCCCGTATTCAACTGCTTCGGTTCGCCGCCGCCGACCGGGATCGTATACAGCCGGCCGTTGCTGTTGAACAGCAGATAGCCGCCATCCCGCGACCAGTTCGGCGCCTCAAAGTGTTGACGGGCCCGATAGACAATCTGCCGCTCCCCCGTCTGCAGAGAGATTGTCTCCAACGTGCTCTCCACGACCCGCTCTTTAACCTGCGCCTGCCCCAGCGGCTTGAAGTCCACTTTTGACAGCACGGCGGTCTCGACCACTGAGTCATCGTGAGAACAAACAACGAGTCCCGCGTACACCGGGTCCTTCAAAACCACGGAGAGCGAGCCGACAGGCTGAAAGGCCTTTCCATCACGAGATACGGACAATGTGAAAACATTGCCGTGACGCTCCAGACGGATCGCGGCCGGCGCGGAAACGGGAGACTGGATCTCCTCGGTCGGGCCGCCCTCCACCCTCCGGTACTGCAACGAGGTCAGACCGTCTCCGTGCACGACGGCATCGACGTAGGGGGAATCCGCGTCAAGGCTCTGGCGAATCATCCATCCGGTTTTACGGTGCGGATTGCGACCCTCCCCCCGCCAGCGCATGCCCGCGGTCAGAGCCGCGTCTCCCGCCAGCTTCCGCCAGGCGAACTGGAAGGCATCTTCACTGCCCCACATGTTCGCGCCACCGCCGGTGAGCACGTACTCATTCGCATCAGGATGGAACTCGACCGATCCGGCGTGGCTGACCTTGCCGACATCGGCCACCCCCTCAAAAATCCCCAACCGGCTTCTGTTATCGGACTGTGCACTACTAACCATGAGCAGATACACCATGACACCAAACGTGGACGATTGCATCACGTGACCCTCGATTCCAGCGCCCGCACTACTCCTAAGACTCTATCATCAGGTCCTTGACAATTGATGACCGGCACCTGACGAATAATCATTGCCTGAACCCGACAAATAATCAATAATCATCCATTGTCATTGAGAGGTTTCACGGCCTTAATACATGATTCCCGAACCGCCTGCCGATGGTTCTTCTCCACTTCCTGAATATCTGTTTCGTACTCCCGCCGCAATTGGCGTTTGAGCGTGGCGGCTTCTATCTGAAAAGCATGGCTGGTGGGCCTGCCGTTGACAATATCATGCTGGAATGTGACGTTCCCCGTGAAGGTGATATGCCACTGGTCCTTTATCATTCCGATGGCAATGCCGCTGCCGGTTTTCCGGGGATCGTCGCCAAACAGGAAATGCAGGAACCGCCGCACCTCCGCATAGGGCAACTTCCGCCAGTTTTTGCCCGTATGCTCCTGCATAAGCCGGAACCGCAGTGCCATGGCTTCCTGTGCAATAGCGGCCGGGTCCGGCATGGCATCCAGGGTTTGCCGTAGCTCATTCAAGCGGATTTCCAATGCCTGCTTCTCAGCTTTCAAGTGGCCCTGCTCGATAAGCAAGAGGCTTACATCGGCCCCGGCTGCAACCGCCTTGACGAGATTGCCTACTTTCGCGTCCAGTTTGGCCAACCGGTTTTCATTTTCCCTGATGTCTTTCGTCAGGGCCTTCCGGTCGTCCGCCGATGGCAATGCCGCTTGGACGGCTTCCTGAAAAGAAGGTTCGTCAAGGAAAAAACCATACAGATAATCAAAAACGCTGCTTTCCAGCAGCTTCGCCCGGATACTGGCAAACGGGCAATCCCGCGCGCTGCCCGTATCCGAATTTTGGTAGTGCCGATAGTAAACGTGGTTGCCGTTCTGCCCGGCCACCAGGGCATGGCCACAGTGCGCACAGCGAATGAAACCCGTCAAGGGATATTTGGCCTTGTGCTGCTTGTTGGAACGCCGATTGAAAAGCAACCGGTCCCGTACCCGTGCCTCCAATTCTGGCGTGATAACCTCCGGCATGGTCGGGATGGGTACGCGCAGGTTGTTGATGCTAATGTCGGGGCAATTGAACGTTGCCACGTAGATTCCCGATAACTGGCTCCGATGAATGATGCGGCTTACGGCCGCGATGGATTTGAACCCATACGCTGGGGCTAACGCCTTGAGCGGTTCGCCCTTTGCATATCGCGTCAGCAATTCCCGCAATCGCTTCCCTGCCGCGCTGACACGCCACGCGCCGCTATGTTTGCCGGTTCGCTTGAACTCACGGCCTGCCGGTGGGTTGGCCGTCCACGGCAGGCCCTCCTGAGCCCGCCTGATACGGCCCCCGATAACCCGTTCCAAAATCCGCAGTTTTTCATCCTCGGCCACCCCCGCATGGATGAAGTTCGTCAAGGTCCGGCGATGGTCCCGCGTATCGAATTGGCCTTTGCTATCGACGACATGGATGCCGAAATTGGTTTTCAGGAATTTGGCCGTATCCATGATGTCACAGCCATCCCTCGCAAACCGTGTAACATCCCACGGCACTATCACGTCGAATTTGCTATCGGCGGCATCCCGCAGCATTTGTTGGAAGGCTTCACGGCCTTCGATCGTGCTCCCGGTCAGGCTCTCATCTACGTAGTGCCCAATGAATAGCCAGCCCTGTGACGCTACGAACCGCTCGTTGTCGGCCTTCTGGCGTGGTATGCTGGTATTGTCCCGTTGGCCCTCGCCGGAAGTTCGGCAATAGCTTACTGCCCTGATTTTCTGTTTGCCTGAATCCGTCATATACTTGACCTCTTTTCGCCTTGACCCGTTAGTAAAAAGCGGGGCTGGCGGCTGCGGTCAAGTGATACAGTTTTTCGATTCGGTTCATGAGTTCCGAATCGGCCAGCCCTGCCCCTTTGGAGGCATTATGGTGCTATTATATCGCCTTTGCGTCAAGCGTCAAGCCTGAACGCAAGAATTCTTGCGTACAGAAGTCTTGGTAATTACTACACTTACGAAATCTGCCGGCATACGTCCCCGGTCGTCACGGCATAGGCTTCACGTTTGTGGCCTGTGGTCCCTTTTCGCCCTGGGTGATTTCAAACTCCACAACTTGGCCCTTTTCCAGCATCCGATAGCGGTCGGTTCCGGTGATGCCGGTCCGGTGCACGAAAATATCCGGGCTGCCGTCGTCCGGTGTGATGAACCCAAAACCCTTTTGATCAACAAAAAACTTTACTGTACCTTGTGACATTACTTTTTACCTCTAATCTGAAAACTCGGTTTGGCAGGGGACACAACGTCCGCCACCAATGTGAATTTATGTTGTTTATGTTCAATATCATAAATCGCAAACACTGTCGCCAAGTCAAGATCGCTTTCGATAATGTCGCCCGCTTTGAACGTCACCCTGCCTATGTGATGTTTGCCAAAATTCAATCGGTACTTTGCCATCTGATACTCCTAAAGAACAATAAGGGGAACCGAGGTGTGAGGTCCTCGGCTCCCCCCTGGAAAGGAGGGTCGGTGAAAGGATCCAAGTCCGGCCCCGAATAACATCGGGCGGTGGAACGCACACCCGGTGATTGTGTTCGGGCCAGGCACAACCCCAGAGCCTGGCCCTCGGAGGAACCGCGGAGAGGGATTGGGAACCCTCGCCGCAGTATGGATAAGCATTTATTTCTCATTGTCGTCATCGGTAAACTTGAGTGTCGGAAGGTCCAGCACTTCAACCTCGCCGTTCGCGGGCTTCGGTTTCGCCTTCGGCTTCGGTTTCTCAAAGCGCATTTCGGGCAGGGCCATAGTCTGGATTCCGTTTGCATCCAACGGGTCAGGTTCCGTCTGTTGGCCCTCGCCCTCGTTGAACGTCATTTTGGGCAAATCCAGCACTTCAACGTTCGAATTGGCTTCGACACGGGCCATCGGTATCGGTATGTTTCTGACAGGTTCGTTTTTCACGGGTTCATCCTTACTGATAGGGGTTTCTACATAAAATGTTTCGCCATCGGCGGCAACATAGGTGACCAATTTGTGTGTGATTCCTTTTGTGTCAACCATACTCTATCTCCAAAATTAGACTTCAATTTCATCCAACTGCATTTTCTGCAACTTTCTTTTTTCACGTTCCTGTTCTTCCCAAAGCTCGGCTTCGGCCTGCTTGCGCACATCCTCGGGCAACCCCTGATAGGCCCTATTGGCAATATCCCAGCGGTCCCATGCTTCTGCCCATGCCGCTTCCAGTTTTTCCCCTTTGCCGCTGAGCCGCGCCAAGGCATCGTGGTATCTGGCCTCGGCCGTGTTGACATCGGCCAGCAGTTGGCGAAGTTCCAGATACAGTTTCTTGGCCTTGCGCACATCTCTGGGATCTGCCCCTGGTGGGTTTTCGAGCAAGTCAAGTTCGTGTGCCGCAGCCTGGACCTGCTCACGCAAGGCTTCCAACTGCTTTGTATCCTGTGCGGTTAACGTGCCCTGTTCGGCCTTGGTGGCCAGCCTATCCTTCAAGGTATGAAATGCCGATGTGGCATTCTCCAACGTGAATTTCCAGTATAGGATTTTCACCTCGTGCTGCCGCTCCGGGGGCCGCGTGGTCAAAAACCGATAACCGAACATTCCGGCTTCGATTTCGCACCCATCCGCCGTGTATCCCCAGCCGCCACGCCACAACGATTGACCGTGTGTCGCCTCGAAAGATTGTATGGCGTGTTCCTGTGCTATTCTATCCATCATACATTACTATCTCCTAACCATAGGTTCTAATGGTCGCGTTGTGTTCCAGAAGTTCTTTCATCAACCGGTCGCGCGGGTTCTGCGTGCGGTTGGTGTGCGTGTCGCCCCAGCCGCCCACGCGGATTCGCGGTTTCGCCACAATGGTTGATAGGCCCGCCACCACATTGCCCAAATCGTCATGGCCGTGGGCCGGATGGTCAACCGAATCGCGCCCGCCGCTCCGCGTTCTTCGCTCCAATGCGGCCAACTGACCCACCAAGCGGTCGTCGTCCGGCAGTTCGATTTCCTGTGAGCAAATGACGGGAATCAAATCGAGATACAGTTCGGACTTGTTCTGTACGCTCGGCAGATACCGGATGCCGCTATTGCGAAACGTCGCAACATTGAATTCGGCACTATAGCGGTCACCCGAACAGGCACGCAGGCCGTAGTTCTGCAACACGCGTGACATCTCGCCAACCACGCTCAACGGATTGGAGGGGCTCGGCCACTGTTTGAGGAAATCAACGACCACCTTGCGGGTGCCTGCCTCTTTGTGGCCGATGCACAACGCCATCGGGTCTTGCCTGCCACCACTGACATCGGCGAACGCGGCATAGGTCACATGCGGCCGTGGCAACAATTGTTTGCGGCCAACGAGAACGCATTGTTCAATGGTGCTTCTTGGCAGATAATCCGCGATGTCTTCGCGCCACTCGTTGAAATATTCGGCCCGTGCCGCCGGGTCTTCCTCAATTTCCGCGTCGATGTCCGCTTCCGATAGGGTCGGATTCATCACTCTGGAACCCGAATCCCAAACGAGAAGTTTGGATGCATCTTTACCATAATGTTTTTTCCATGTGGCGTATGCCCAACCCGAAGGTCGATATTTGGTGCTCACGCAAATCAGTCTGCCTTTTGTGGTCAACAAGGAAGGTTTGATTGACCGAATCAGTTCAGTATCCGAACAGTGGGATTCATCCGAACCATTGAAAAAACAAATTTCATCGCAAATCACCGCGATTTGACTGTATGAGCGCACATGCCGGAACGTGCCGGTCAGAATCCGAACCGTAACCCGGTTTTCGAGTTTGAACATGTCGCGCATGTCGTCGGTGATTTCCGCGTTGAGAAGGTCGGACCTTAGCGCGGCTCGGGCATACGATTTGATGATTCTGGATTGGTCCCTTGTAGGGCTTACCACGCTGACCATCGGCAGTTCGCCTGCGCTGCAAACCTTTTCCCTGCCACTTAGGCTGGCTTCATAGGCTGCGATCAGCCCCGCAATCTTGCTCTTGCCGCTCCTGCGCCCGCACAATAACAGGATCGTTTTGAATCCACCGGCAGGCAGCTTATCGGGGTCGCGTCCAGTACATCTTTTCACCAACAACCGTTGCCACGGTTGGGTCAATTTCAGGCCGTAAATAACGCGCAAGCAACACATCCAGCGTGACCAACTGGTGAGACTGTCGTTTTTGTCAGCCAGATAGGGCCGAAATAAGTTCTGGTCTTTGGCGGCTCTGATAATCGAAAAACTCACTTGCGGTCCACCCCCTCGATGTAGCGTTGCAAGTCGGCTTTCCGCGCCAAACGTTCGACGCCAAGGGTTTTTGCCAAGCCGGTCAAACTGTTCAAACCTTGAATCCATCGGCCCAGCAATTCGGCGGATTGTGTGGCGTCACCCTCGCTAATCTTTTTTTCCAAACCCCTCAGTATGGCACTCAACCAAATGAACCTTTCGCACAACGTGCGCTTAATGTGAGACAGGGAATCGAGGCCGCCCAGATCGGCGGTCAGTGCCTCGAAACTGGCCCGCAACTCGCGGGTCAGTTCGTATCGGCCGTCCAGTTGGCCCAGAAAGTTCTGTTGGAACTTGGCGGGTACGATTTTGTGTTTCCGTTTCCGTTTCATCGTCCGTCTGCCTTGCCATGCGGGATCGGCACGTCCGCCCTTCTCAGCAACATATAAATACCCTGTGTGGTACAGCCCTTTTCACGGGCCACCTCAGAAATCCGTTGGCCGGATTCCAACATGGGCAGAATCTCTGAGATGAATAATTTGGGTTTGCGGCCGAACTTGACGCCTTTGGCTTTGGCGGCTGCCAACCCACGGTTGGTATTTTCGATGAGAAGTTGACGCTCCATTCTGGCAAGGGCAAAGAAGATCGCGGCAAGCATTTCGCCCAGCGGTCCGTCAAAGTCGAGTTGTTCTGTGACGCTTACGATGCGAATTCCTTTTTTCAGCCAATCGGCCAGCAGGTTCAATCCCTCATGGGCACCCTTGCGGGATATGCGGTCCAAACGCCAAACCACAATAGTGCTGATGCGGCCTGCAAAAACCTCTTTCTGCATTTTATCGAAAGCCGGTCGCTTCGATGTGGCACCACTGATGGTATCCCGAAACCACGCCACGGGCGCAAGGGCATGGTTGCGGCAGTATTTCTTCAATGCCTGAACTTGGCTTTCCAAACCCTTCTGCTGGTCATAGGTCGAAACCCGAACATACGCCGCCACGACTTTTTCTTTTCTGTTCTTCATCTTTCATACTCCATACTGCCAACTCTATATATCGCCCATCTAAACGCACTGTGCCATATAATTTAATGTAAATCTGGGTCTTGTACCACTGAAATCTTGGCATCCTCTATAAAATAAGGCAAATTCCCTGCCAAAAAAATGTTGGGAAAATAAGCCGATGCGGCAAACCTTCCGTCATGGTACGGAAAAATCCGTATACTAAAAGATGGGAAATAAATCCGATGAAATATCTGGAAATCAATCCGTTGAAATAATCCTGAAAAATCCTGCTGAAATAATTTGCTGAAAGTTCCGATGAAATGTGGCAGCCCTTCCCGTTCCCGTTCCCTGTCGCTTTCATCTGCGATTTGGCTCGCCCGCCACGGCTGGCTCGGCAAGGCATGGCGTGGCGTTGGCAGGATGTCCCTCGGTTATTGGCGTAAATCATACGTCCGTTTGTTTTTCTCCAGTTCGTTGTATCGTAAATGCCTGAAAATAAGGCATTGTAAACACGCTATCGGCGTAGCCTTTTGTTTACTGCCCTGTGCCTGTGCCTGAAGCCCATGCCGTCAAGCCCTGTGCCTGTGCCTGAGGCGGCTTGCCTGTGCCTGAAGCCCTGCCCATGCCGTCAAGCGGCAATCCTGTACGTAGGTTCATTGCGAGCGCGGATGTGTGTCGTAACTTTTTCGCTATTGATATTTTGGCAACTTCCCTCGCTATTTGGCAATTTCGGTTGTAGCCTTTTGGGCTTTATTCTGCTCGTGCGATTTACTGGCTTTATACTGGTTGTGGGCTTTTCTGCCTTTATTCTGCCTGTGGGTTTTCTTCTGGCTTTTGCGGTTGCCTGCCCTATTTTGACTCTTTCGGGTATTCTGGCTTTTTCGGCTTCCCGATAGCGTGCATATCCGTGGCGTATGGGGTGGCCGTCCTTTATCTGGTTCCTACGTTTTTTTCGGCTGCGGGAATAATTCCTTATTTATTCCGGCTGGAAATATATGCCTGTATTGACCGGATTTTGGGGTCTTGTGAAACAATCGCACCTTTTTTTATCTTTTTTCCGATTTTCGGCTGGACAGGTTTCCGAATCGAGATATATGGGGTCTGGTGTATCGTGTATCATGCAATAGGAACCTATTCAGAAAGGAAACAGATGAGTAAGAAGAAGCAGAACGCCACAGAGTCCGAACTGGTCAATTTCGTCAATGCCAAAGCCGAGGGGCAGAAGCCGGAAGCCGTCCAGGTAAAGAAAACCGCCAAGGCGAAAACCAGCACGCCGAAAGCTGAGAAGAAAACCGCCAAGGCGAAAACCGGCGGCAAGGCCAAAGCCGGGAAGAAAACCACCGCGGTCGATGCTTTCGGCAATCGGGCCGGCAGTAAGGTCGCGCAAGTGAACGCCATGCTCAGTAAAACCAAACCCATCAAGATGAAGGCCATCAAGGAAAAGATGGGCGATACGTTTTACAATCACATCGGCGACCTGATGGAAAAGAAATTGGTCAAACAAACGAAAGAAGGTTATCTGATCGCGTAAAGGGCTTTTCCGCCCGATACGAAAAGGCAGGCTCCATGACCTGCCTTTTTTCGTTCCTGCCTGCCAAACCAAGCCAACCCAAACCAAGCCAAGCCAAACCAGCCGCACCTTACCTCACCTAACCCGACCTCACCGGACCTTACCCGATGTAGATATTATCGTACAAGGTCCGGCGCGCCGGCCGTCAAGCCGGTGCCCTCCGCCATGATTTTCCGGCCGTGGCAGGGATTAGGCCGACAATCCGGGTCCTTAATGGCCGTAATCCTGCTTATACCTTGCGTTTTAAGGCCCCTGTCGCGCGCCACAAGCCATTATCCGGCTAAAACGGTACGGTGGCGGGGTCCGGGCAGGCAAAGCCACGACAGGGCACGACAGGATAGTTCCACGATGGCCACGATCATCATGGCTCATCAGGCTCCTCATGGCCTGCCTGATAGGCTCACGTGGCGCAGGCAGATGAATACAAGGGCCAGACGAATATAGGTTTGAATGAATACACACCTGGACGAATACAAATATCCGGCTGGAAATAAAATGGGGCTGGGCGGCTGCGGGGGTGGATGGTAGGAAATCAAGCCGCACGGATACGGTTCACGCGTAGCCGCGTTGACTATACTGCTCAAAACATCTGTGAGAATCTATTTGATAGAGTCCAGCTTTTCCTTGGCTTTGACAATCATGGCCTTGATTTCGGCCAATTCTGCCATTGTGATTTTGCGGGATACAGGCACTACGGACCCACAGGTCACGACTGCTATGACCGTCCCTTTATCGTCATCGTCATTTTTTGTTGAGATACTGAAAGACCCCTGATCCCTGTAGGTAGCCTCAAAACGGGCGAGTTTGCTCGGGCTCGCTCTTACCTTGGCTATGTAATCAATCCCCTTGAGCAAAGGTTCGATCCTGTCATAGTCAATGTAAGAGACTACCGATTCCTTCGAGAGGGACCTAACGCCTACCAACGTCCATAGTTCAATGGTCATGCCGGTCCATCGCGCATGGGTGGAGAGGTCGGCCATCTCAACACAATTCACCGAAACCACGGGTGAGCCAGAAATGTAACCCGTTTCCGTGTACCCTTTGATGACCACCGTACCCGATTGCGATTGCATGGGTTCCAGTTGGGTCTTCTGCTCTTGGCCTGCCGACCCTGTGCTTGGCGGCTTGGGTGGTTGGGTACTTGCACTCGCGCAAATCAACACTGCGATCGCGCCTACGACACAGAACCAATTGATGTGTGTTCGTTTCATTTCTGTTCTCCCTTCCCCTTATGGTTTCTTGTTACTGCGGCGCGATTTACTTAGCTTCCGTCTCGCCACACGTTTGATTTCCTCAAGCTCTTCCCAACTGTCCCCGTAAGGCACGCCGTTCGCATCCACTTCCGGTTTCTCGTATGGCGTTTCCGTCACTCTCGCCACCACCTTCCGCAGTTCCCGATACCATTTGGGCCAGAAGTAGTGGAAGAACCCTTCCTGTAAGATTTCCAGTTCATCCCTCCTCAACCGCTTTACCTCGTCGGCGAATTGTCGGCGTATGCACTGGCGCCACTGTGACTCCCATTTCTCCTTCTCCGTCATTCCCGCGCTCAGGTCTACAGGCTCCTTCTTACCTTCCTGCTCGGCGAGCTTCTGGTATCGGAGCAGCTTCAACACAGTCGCGATGCTCGTGGCGGTGAATCCCTTGGCCTTGGCTTCTTCGACGATAGGCCACTTGCGCGAGATCCGCATGTAGATTTTGGCACTCTCGTAGCTACCCCGGAAATTCCCTTTCAGCCATCGCTTCCACTTCGGGCTTCGGGCTTTGAAATACTTGCGAGCTGCGCACAGGGCCTCCCCGCACTCCTTGGCATAATCCAGCATCCGACCGTAACATTTTTCCGCTTTGCGGTATGCCGTATTTGCCTGGGTGGCCAGCTTCGGGAGTTCCGTCACGGCCTTCCTCTTCTGCTTCCGCCAGTAGTAATCGTAGCTCAGCCGCTTCTGTTCCACTTGTGCCATCCTCGTGCCTCTCAACTATGACGGATAGGGTAGAATTCTACCTTATCGCATTTTCCCATCTGGGGAATCTCGCGTCAACCGGGAATTATGGCGGATATTGGCGGTCCCAAACCGCCGTTTAATGCGTGCGACAAGGCTTCTGTCGTGGCCTACAGTCAATTATCTGCCCGAAAAGGTACGGTGGGCAGGGGTCCCCCGTTTTTGATAAATTCCCGTTGTGTATGTCCCGCCCGGAGGGGAGAATGCGGCGGTGCAGATAACCCTATTTGATGGAGGCTCGAAAATGGCAGAGGAACCTGTCCAGAGAAAGCATTGGTCTGATCTGTTACCCTTGCAGATAACTCCGGAGCAGTGGGACACAGTGCAGAAGGAATTTGCCGAGGCATTGCAGGCTAAGGAGCGCGTCGAAGGGATTGTATATATGTGCTCATTGGACATGCACCTCGAGTTGCTGCTGAGAACTGTAATGATTGACGACAAGTCCGTCGATGCATTGATGAGCGATGGTCAAGCCCTGCAATCGTTCAGTAGCAAACTGAGATTGGCGTATGCTCTTGGGCTTATTCCGGAGGCGGTTAGAGAAGACCTCTATTTCCTCAACAAGATCCGCAATGCGTTCGCCCATAAGGCCGATGTAACGTCATTCGACAAAGCCCCTGTATGTGACTTGTGTGGCAACCTATCGACCGCGAAAGGAAGAGATGGGGTGGCACGGTCACCGGTGTCCGCCTACCGCCTGGCTGTCGTTGATAATGCGCTTTTTCTGGCGTCCGAGATTGGCCGGAGAGCGAAGGAAAAAGCCTCGCTTCAAGGCCAACTTGTTGATTCGGTTGAGTCACGATACGCTGCCTATCGTGACAGATGGTATAAACCGGCGAAATGAATTAGCCGTGGGCAGCAGGGGTGAGAGTGTATCTCCGTGGGTGATTTAATTGGGTGATATTCAGGGAATTATTTGTTTAGACGGTAGTAACGGTTTTCGGCCCACAGGGAATAAAACCTTATGGCGTGATCTGCGTAGCAGATTTTTGCTCTTGCTACTGGCGGCGGGCAACACCACCGAACCTTTAGTGGCAGATATACAATTACCAAAAGAGAAAAATAATCCCACACACCGTCGCGTCACTCCGTTGGCGCGACGGTCTATTTTTTTATTTTCTTTTTTAATCTACTCTCTATCTACTGATGTCTATACAGTCTTGTATAGAGGGCTATATACAGTCTTGTATAGAGGGCTATATACAGTCTTGTATAGACCCTATGAGCAAGTTTGGCCATAGCCCCTTTTCTGAAATCGGGAAAGTGAAAAGGAAAAATCGCCATTTATTCCACCACGTCAATTTCCTCGAACGGACCCCTCTCAATGGAACCATCCGTCACGTTTGCCATCTGGCCTTTCAGATACCACCGCAGCTTCTTGGTCCTCAGTTTGTAGTATTTCTTGTTGCCGTCCGCCTTGTCTACCGTCGTCTTCAGGATGCCAAGGTCCTTGTATTTCTTCACGAGGTTTCGGAACGTGTGTGCGGACAGCCCCGTCTTCCGGCAAAACCGTTGTGGGTTAATCCAGAAGCCGCGATCATCTTTGCGATAGATATACCGATCGTCGTCGTCCCGCTTTGCTAACCACAAATGCAGCATGTAAGGGATAAAGACAGCTTCTGAGAGGCTCGTGGCCCTGACGATAGGTGCGTACACGCGATTCATGGGTGGCCAAACTCCTATTTCATTATAGAGGAAGTTTTCTAACCAATGCTCCGGAACCAATTTCTTCCAGTCTGCACATTTATGGTGCTTGCTCACTACGAATTTCCTTTCACCTTGCTCATCGTTTCAAAATCGGGCGGGTCCAGGTGGCCTGAGCAAGTGAGAGCCGCCTGCGGCTCGCGAAGCCGTGGACCCGCCCATATTCAGACCGTCATACCTTTATTATCGTAGGGTGCCAAACCGCGATAGCCTGTTGGCGGCTGGGGCTTGCGGTGGGTTGGCATTTCGGCTTTAATGTTTGCATTATGCCACCCCCATAACTGGAAGGGTAATGGTATTTTGGAAACGAATAATGTTCGTGAAACCTTTAATGCTTAATCCATCAAGAATCCCTGGCTGGTGTCCTGGAGTCGGCTATGAGAAGGACTGCGATTGGAGTCGGTTTGCTGGTAGCAGCGGCCGTCCTGCTCTCGTGCGGGAAGACCGGGCCGAAAGAGCGGGCGCGCGGCGCCCCCTACACCATCGCCACCATCGTCAAACTCGATGGCATCGCCTGGTTCGACCGCATGCGCGAGGGAGTCAAGCGCTTCGGCCAGGAGACCGGCCACAAGTGCTTTCTCCTGGGTCCCGCACAGGCGGACGCCGCGTTACAGGTCCAGATCATCGAGGACGTGATCGCCCAAGGCGTCGATGCGATTTGCGTCGTGCCGTTCTCCGTCGAAGCCATCGAGCCGGTCCTGCGCAAGGCAAGGAGCCAGGGCATCGTTGTCGTGTGCCATGAAGCCTCCAATCAAGTCAACGCCGATGCCATCATTGAGGCGTTTGATAACTTCGCTTATGGGGCACACCTGATGGACTATCTCGCGCACTACATGGGCGGGAAAGGTCAGTATGCAGTGTTCGTCGGGAGTCTGACGTCGAAATCCCACAACGAATGGATCGATGGGGCTATCGCCAGACAGAAAGAGCAGTACCCGCAGATGGAGCTGGTGACCGAGCGGATGGAGGAATACGACAACCAGAACCTGGCCTATGAGAAGACGAAAGAGCTGATCAAGGCCTACCCCGAGCTCCGGGGCATTCAGGGCAGCGCCTCGACGACCGCCGCGGGCGCGGGCCTGGCGGTTGAGGAAAGAGGCCTCCAGGAGAAGCTGATGGTGGTCGGCACGGGCCTGGTGTCACAATGCCGCCAATACCTCGCGAGCGGCAGCACGAAGCTGATCAGCCTCTGGGACCCGGCGGACGCCGGCTACGTCATGAACAAGATTGCCGTCATGCTGCTCGAAGACAAGAAATTGACAAACGGTATGGATCTCGGCGTGCCGGGCTACAACTCAATCCGGCAGGACCCCGAGAAGCCGAATCTGTTCTATGGCTCCGCCTGGGTCGACGTCACCCGGCAGAACATGGATGCCTACGACTTCTGATCGGACCGTACGACATGCCGCAAGAGCTCATCGCCGCCAGGAGAATCTGCAAGGCATTCGGCGGGGTCCAGGCACTCCAGAATGTCTCGGTGACGCTCCACCGCGGGGAGGTTCGCTGCCTGGTCGGCGAGAACGGCAGCGGCAAATCGACCCTGATCAAAATCCTCGCCGGCGCCGACAGGCCGGATGCCGGCGCGATCGTCGTGGGCGGCCAGTCGTTCCCCTATCTGGAGCCCATCGCGGCCATTCGCGCCGGTATTCAGGTCATTTACCAGGATTTCTCCCTGTTCCCGAATCTCACGGTGGCGGAGAACCTTGCCCTCAATACCGAGTTGGAACGGGGCAGCGTCGTGGTAAACTGGCGACGGATTCGCCGCACCGCGATGGAGGCGATCGAGAAGCTCGGATGCCCCATCGACCTGGGAAAAGAGGTCGGCGAGTTGTCCGTGGCGGAAAGGCAGCTTGTCGCCATCTCCAGGGCCTTGCTTCACAACGCGCGGCTGATCATCATGGACGAGCCGACCGCGGCCCTCACCCACAAGGAAGTGGACACGTTGTTCCGGATCATTGCGGACCTGAAAGGCAAGGGCGTCTCCATCCTGTTCGTCAGTCATAAGCTCCGGGAAGTTCTGGAAGTCAGTGACGCGATTACCGTGCTGCGTAACGGGCAGAAGGTGGCGGAAGGACAAGTGTCGGAATTCCGCCCCAGTGATCTGGTCTGCCGGATGACGGGACGCCGGCTTTCCCCACGTTCGCCGTCCGCCGCGGACCGTGTGGGTGCCAGCGCCGTCCGGGTGACGGGCCTGTGCAGGAAAGGTGCATTCGAGGACGTGAACTTCGCAGTCGGCGCGGGCGAGATTGTCGGGATTACGGGCCTGCTGGGCTCGGGACGGACGGAACTCGCTCTGGCGCTGTTCGGCCTCGCGCCGGCGGACGCGGGACAGATTCGCATCCACGGACAGGCAACCCGGATACGGAGTGTCCCCGACGCCATCCGGGCGGGGATCGCTTACGTGCCCGAGGATCGCCTGGCGGAAGGCGTATTCGCCGAACAATCGATTGAAAAGAACGTGGCCGTCTCCAGCATAGGGACGCTCGCCAACCGCGTCGGGTGGATCCGGTTCGCACCGTTGCGGGCTCTCGTCGGCCGCTGGATGGAGAGCCTCAGGATTCAGGCGACTTCCGCGCGGACGCCGGTCGGACACCTCTCCGGCGGCAATCAGCAGAAGGTCGTTCTCGGCCGGTGGCTCGCCACCCGGGCCAAGGTCCTGATTCTGAACAGTCCGACCATCGGGGTCGATATCGGTGCAAAAGCGGATGTCCACGAGAAGATCAGGGACCTGGCCGGGCAGGGAATGGCCGTGATTCTGATCTCGGATGACTTGCCCGAATTAGTGGAGGTCTGCCAGCGCGTCTTGATCATGCACCGCGGGCGGATCGTGAAAGAGCTGCCGGCCGCGCGCTGTGGCGAGGAGGCACTGGCGGCGGAGCTGGACGCGCTCCCATAATCAGGCATCGGACACACGTGCGAAAGCTGCTGCGAAGACATGAATTTGGTCTGGCGACGATCACAGTGATTCTGATCGTGGGGATCGGACTCACGAATCCTGCGTTTTTCAGCAGGGCGAACCTCTTTGATCTCTGCCGGAGCAGTACCGTGATGGGGTTGTTCGCGCTGGGCGTGCTGATGGTTCTCATCTCCGGCGGAATCGATGTCTCGTTCGCGGCCATCGGCGCCTTCAGCATGTACACCACGAGCCGGATCCTGCCGGTCGCAGATTTTTCGGGATCGGCAGCGGTCGCCTTCATCCTGGCAGGCGCAATCGGGGCATTGTTGGGTCTGTTCAACGCGGTTTTCATTGGGTTCTATCGATTGCCCACGCTCATTGTGACGTTAGGCTCGGCGAGCATCTTCCGCGGCTTTCTCTTAGCTTTCCTTGGCACGGCGATTGTGAACAACCTGCCGGAGGGTATGGTCCGCTTCTCGAAGCTGACGATCGGCAACGCGGGTTCGCCGACCGGCGCGACGGCCGGCTTGCCGTTCTCTTTCATCCTGTTCGTGCTGGCCGCAGTCGTTGTCTGGTTCGTCCTGCGGCATACGATCGTCGGGCGAGGTCTCTACGCCCTGGGAGGCAACCTGGTGGCCGCCGAGCGAGCGGGTTTTTGCGTACGCCGGCTGCAGCTTTTCCTCTATAGTTTTGTGGGGTTGCTGTCCGGCATGGCGGGCATCGTGCACGCCTGCATGATGAGAAACGCCAACCCGTTCGATCTGGTCGGCATGGAGTTGGTCGTCATTGCGGCCGTCGTGTTGGGAGGAGCGAGCATCACGGGCGGGCGTGGAACGGTCTTCGGCACGGTGCTGGGCGTCTTCCTGATTGTTGTCATCAACAATAGCCTGATTCTGCTCGCGATTCCCTCCTACTGGCAGAAAGTCACGGTGGGCCTGGTGATTATCATCAGCACGGCGATCCGGGTTCCCAAACGCCGTAGGTCGCGTTTGGGGTCCCGCGCCGCCCAGCGAAATCCACCGCGAATCCAAGGAGCGGGATTGTGTTGACGAACCATACCCACAGGACAGAGAGAGGACAGACTCCGAAAAATGGAGAGCGGAGGACAGAGGGCGGCTATCTGTCACCTGCCGTGCGTCAACTGTCTGCGGTCCTGCGTTTCGATCTGATCCGACTGCTCGGCGTCACCCTTGTCGTTTTCGCCCTGATGAGCATTCTGAATCCGGGGCGATTTCTCACGTATCGCAACTTCGCATCCATGTGCTTCCAATTCCCCGAATTGGGCGTCCTTTCGGTGGCCGTCATGATAGCGCTGATCACGGGCGGCATCGACCTGTCCATCATCGGCGTGGCAAACCTGGCCGGTTTGTCCGCCGCTTTTGTTCTTGCCCGCGTGGAGGCGGGCGATCCTGTCGGCCTGCATATCGTGATCGCTGTATCCCTGGCTCTCGGTGTGAGCGTGTTGTGTGGCATCCTGAACGGCTGGCTGATCGGATTCGTCGGTATCACGCCGATTCTGGCAACGCTCGGAACCATGCAGCTATTCACGGGGGTTGCCTTCGTGCTGACCAGGGGACACGCCGTAGCAGGATACCCCGAGGCATTCCAGGCCCTCGGCAATGGGACCGGGCTGTACGTGCCACTTCCATTGGTCGTGTTTCTCGCTTGTGCGTTGGCGGTTCAGCTTATTCTGACTCGCACGACCTTGGGCCTGCGCCTGTGCCTGACGGGGACAAACCCTACCGCCGCCGTGTTTGCCGGCATCAACGTCCCGCGGCTACAGCTCAAGACGTATGTTGTGAGCGGCCTGCTGGCGGGCATCGCCGGGCTCCTGATCATCGCCCGGACCAACTCGGCGAAAGCGGACTATGGCAGTTCCTACCTCTTGCAAGCGGTCCTCGTTGCCATTCTGGCGGGTGTAGATCCTCGCGGCGGATTCGGCACGGCCTGGGGAATCCTGCTGGCCGTGCTGGCCCTGCAATTTCTGTCCAGCGGCCTGAACATGCTGCATTTCCACGAGCTCGCCGGGCCCTATATCAACAACTTTACGAAGGAGTTCACCTGGGGCAGTCTTCTGCTGCTCGTGATGGTCATCAACCGGCGAAACCGCCGGGTGCCAAGCCCAGGCTTGCGCAGGTCAGTAGCGTGAAGGGACGTCCATTTCGAGCGCGTGTTCGATGCAGTAGCCGCGGATCTTCTCGATCATGATGCGGCCATACTGCTCACATTTTGTCTCACCCACGCCTTTGACATCGAGGAAGCACTGGAGCGTCGAAGGCCGCCGACGCGCCATGTCCCGCAGGGCCGCGTCGCCGAAGATGATATAGGCGGGAACGCCGCGCTCGCGAGCCAGTGAGGCCCGTAATGTTCGCAGCGCCTCAAACAGCCCCTTGTCAACGCCTTCCCACGACTCGGCGGCCACCTTGGCCTTACGCTCGCGCTTCTCGGCGGGTCGAAGCAATTGGGGCGTCCGTTCACCCTTGAGCACCTGTCGTCCCTCCGGCGTGACGGACAACACGTTGTACTCGCCGGTCTTCTCCAGGAACCCCTGGCCCGCCAACTGCTCGATCCAATCGTGCACGGCCCGCTGGTCGCAGTCCCGGAGCAGGCCGTACGTGCTGAGGCCATCATGCTTGTTGTCGAGAATCCGCTGATCGCGCGAACCGGTCAGAACCAGGGCCGTGTAGGCGCCGCCGAAGCGCTGGCCCAAGCGCAAGATGCACGAGAGAATCTTCTGAGCTATCACCAAGCCATCGTCGATAGTATCCAGATCGCCCAGGCAGACATCGCAGGTGCCGCAATCCGTCTTATGGAATGCCTCTCCGAAGTATTCGAGGATCGTTCGGCGGCGGCAGGTACCTTGCGTGCAATAGCCATACATCCGGCTGAGCTTGGCCAATGCGATTTCCTGGGCCTGCGGGTCGGCCTCGGTCAACAGGCTCTTCCAGACGCCGTAATCGCCGCCGGAGTAGAAGAGGCAGCATTCGGCCTCCAACCCGTCGCGGCCGGCGCGGCCCGTCTCCTGCTGATAGTGCTCCAGCGACTTGGGCATGCCCGTGTGGACGACGTAGCGGACGTTCGATTTGTCGATGCCCATGCCGAACGCGATGGTAGCGACGATCGTGTCGATCTTCTCGGCCACGAAGTCGTCCTGGTTTTTCTTGCGGGCCTCGTCGCTCATGCCGGCGTGATATGGCGCCACACGATAGCCTTTGGTGGTCAGGGCCGCCGCCATCTGCTCCACGTCACGGCGCCGGATGCAGTAGATGATGCCGGATTCGTCGCGGTGCCGGTCGAGCACTTCACGAACCTGCTGAGTGACTCGATTGCGAGACTGAACCTTATAAATGAGGTTGGGCCGGTCGAACGAGCCGACGAGCACAGCAGGGTCCTTCAGACGCAACTGCTCCGCGATGTCGCGGCGCACCTGCTCGGTCGCCGTGGCGGTATAAGCTCCGATGGTCACGTTCGGGAAGGTTTCGCGCAGCGCTCCGAGCTGGCGATACTCCGGCCGAAAGTCGTGCCCCCACATACTGATGCAGTGAGCCTCGTCCACGGCAACAAACGATAGCTCGAATGTGCGCAGGAGATTGCTGAAGCTCTCCGACGCCAAGCGTTCCGGAGATACGTACAGCAGCTTGAGCTGACGCTTTCGGAGCCGGTCCAGGGCGGCATCGCGTTCGGCGGGATTCAGAGAGCTGTCGATCCGCGCCGCCGGCACGCCGCACTCGGTCAGAGCGTCCACCTGGTCTTTCATAAGGGAGATCAGAGGCGAAACGACCACCGCCAGCCCGGACGCGGTAACCGCCGGAGCTTGGAAGCAAAGGGATTTGCCGCCGCCCGTGGGCAGAACGACCACCACATCCCGGCCGCCGGCGAGATGCTCCATCGCTTCCCTTTGCAGGGGCCGAAACTCTTTGTATCCCCAGTACTTCTCTAAGACCTTTTTGAGCCGCTCAACCATCTTTGGGATTTACGATTTACTATTTATGATTTACAATTCAGCTTTGCCAGTTGCGGGAGATGCCGCCCATCCTGCCCCGGCCGCAGTGCTAATAGTAGACAGTAAATAGTAAATCGTAAATAGTAAATGCCCCTGCCGGCACGAGTCTTGCACCACTTGTCATCTGGTAACGTATACAGGATTGATAAATCGTCAATTGTAAATGGTAAATCCTGAAGGGTGGATTGCGATGGATAGACTGTGGAACAACTTCAAGACGGCTCTCCTGATGGGCTCGCTGATGGGTCTGTGCCTGGCGGTCGGGTATCTGCTGGGCGGCCGGGTCGGGCTGACATACGCATTTGGAATCGGCGCGGTCATGAACCTCTTTGCCTATTTCTTCAGCGACAAAATCGCCCTGGCGACAATGCACGCGACGGAGATCACGCCGGATGACGACCCGGTGCTCTGGGGAATTGTCCAGCAACTCGCCCAGCGCGCCGGCCTGCCGATGCCGCGTGTCTATATCTCCCCCGCCGCTGCACCGAACGCTTTTGCAACCGGCCGCGGGCCGCGGCATAGCGCCGTGTGCGTGACCGCAGGTCTGCGGCAGATGCTCAACGAGGAGGAGTTGGAGGGCGTCCTCGCGCATGAGCTATCCCACGTCAAGCATCGAGATGTTCTGATCAGCACGATTGCGGCCATCATGGCCGGCGCCATCAGTTGGCTGACCTATATGACTCTGTGGGGCGATCACGACAGGCGATCCAATCCGCTGGTCGCTTTGTTGCTGTTGATCCTGGCTCCGATGGCCGCCGGCCTGATCCAATTGGCCATCAGCCGGTCGCGGGAGTTTGAGGCAGACCGTGCCGGGGCCGAGTTGGCGGGCAATCCGCGCGGTCTGGCACGATCGCTCCAAAAGCTCGAGGCCGCCAATCGGCGAATCCCCATGCACGTGCCGGATGCCCAGAGCAGCCTGTTCATCGTCCAGCCCCTGACCGGCAGCGATTTCGCCAAGCTCTTCAGCACGCACCCGCCCACCGAGGAGCGTGTGGCAAGGCTGCTGGCCATGGAACAAGGGCGTTAATCAATCTTCAGGGTCCACGTTGGCTCCCAGCCCCAGGAGAGATCCAGTAGCGGTCCGCTTCGCGCGTTTGGAAACTCACGGCGTAACGACTCGTCGCTGCCGCCGATCACCGGCGTATCCTGCCGGCGGATGATGGCCATCCTCGTGCGGGAGTTGTCCACTTTGCCGAGATCCACTTCACTGCGGGTGAACAAGACGTATTGTCCGTCGGGTGATACGCAGCCGCCGTACATGTGGCGGCCCTGCTCGGCATAAAGAAGCTGCCTGTCTGTGCTGCCCGCCTGGGCCGTCCACAACTGTGCCCAGCCGGGCTGGCCGGGAACGATGCCGCGCGAGTAAATGATGTGGTCGGAATCCGGCAGCCAGTCCGGCGTGCAGTTGTACCGGTCCGTCTCGCTGACCGCGTGGATTTGCCCGCTCTCCGCGTTCAGACACCCGATGGTCCATGCCACTCCTAACCCATTGGCCGTGCCGGCGAACCATTTGCCGTCCGGCGACCAGACCAGTTGCTGCACAATCCCATTACGTGGTATCTGCCGCAGAACCTGCCGGCTCGCCAGATCGATGATCTGGATTCCCTTCTTATCTAAGCAGGCGATCTGACTGCCGTCGGGCCCCCACGATGCCCAGGGAAAACCCCTGCCGTAAACTACCGGATTGCTGCCATCGCAGTTGGCTATAATCAAGTCGTAGGTCCCATAAGTGTTATTGTCGACCTTGTCCGTCTTGGGCATGCGGAAGTACAGCAGCTTCTTTTCATCGGGCGAGAACTTCACGCCGGCTTCGTTGTACTCGCGGGTGTCTGTCATTTTCCTTCGCTCGGAGCCGTCGGGCCGCATGAGAAAGAGGTCCCAATCGCCCGCCTCGGTCGCCGCACTGAAGACGATCCAGCCTTTCTCGCGCACCTCCGCCGCCAACTCCCGTGTCGAAGGCGTCTCGCCTTCGGACCGCGGGCGGGACGCCCGCGACACGAACTCTGTGAACGTCCAACAGGGCTCCCAGCCGGCCGGCAATACGAGGACGGGGCCGTTCTTCGCGTCGGGATGCCGGGCCCGCAGCTCTTTGCTTTCCCCGCCGATGATCGGGGCATCCGCCAGCCGCATCAGGCCCATCGGCGCACCGGCGTTTTCCGGATCGCCGTCCTCCCGCAGGTTGCCGGTGAACAGAACGTATTTGCCGTCCGGCGAAACATGGCCGCCATAGACGTGCCGTCCATCCTCGCCGTAGACGAGCTGACGAGCCTTTCCTTCCGCATCAGCCATCCACAACTGTGTCCAGCCGTTGCCACCGTTTTCCTTCTGGCCCGGCGGCCGGTTGGAGAAAATCAGACGTCGGCTGTCCGGATACCAGTCCGGCGTGCAGCAATCGACTCGGCTCACCGCATTGGTTTCCCCGGTTGCGGCGTTCATTCTTGCGACGCTCCAGCCGCTGCCGAAAGAGTTGGCCACCCCGCTGAGCCATTTTCCATCCGGCGACCACGTGAGCTGCTGAAAGAAGCCTCTGCGTTCGAGCGTGCGCGTCACCCGCCGGTCGATCAGATTCACAAAAGAAATCCCTTTGATGGAAAGACACGCAATCTCTTTGCTGTCCGGGCTCCAGCTCGCCCAGGGATATTGGCCGGCCTCGCCGTAGACCTTCGCACCTGTGCCATCGCTGTTAGCGAGAACGAGCTGTCCCTGCTCGCCGTAACGATTGCCGCTCATGGCCTCACTTCGCGGCAGCCGACGGTAGAGCAATTTGCGACCGTCGCGCGAAAATTGCGGTGCCGCTTCATTATATTGCGGTGTGCCGGTGATGTTGCACAAGTCCGACCCATCGGGCCGGCACAGAAACAGGTCCCAATCCCCTGCCTCCGCACGGGCACAGAACGCAATCCAGCCTTTGCCGCGCACCTCCCCGGCCAGCTCTCGCACCGCCGGATCATCGGGAGCAGATGAAGAGGATTGTCGCGTTTGCCCCCGAGCCGGTGCCATCGCACATATCACGATTGCTGCTACCAGCGCAACCGCACGGGCAATGCCCCTTGAGTCTGAAGAAAATGACTGTCTCATGTGTGATCTCACTCTAGCGCCGTTCCATCGACCAGAACCGTATCCCGTATGGTGGCAAGGAAGTTTCCCATCCCGCCTTATCGGCCTTCAACTCGACCGGCCGCTCGGACCGGAGCCGCGCATTCTCATCGTTGTTTGCTGTCACAGCATCGAGGACGACGGGATGCACCTGAAGGTCGCTCGGCGCATCGCTCAGAACCAGGCTGACCCGGGCGGCGGATGGCGAGAAGTTCCAGACGAGGACGTTGTATAGCTGCAACTGCTCATCCCAGGTTGCCAGGCCGTGGACTGTGTCCTTATTCGACGATAGACGCAGACGTTCGCCCGTCAGTCTCGACAGCAGCTTGAACGTGAAGTACGCTGGCCGAATCACGTCCTGGTAATCGAACAGCCCGTCATACTGCGGCCGGCGATTCCACCACCGGTACATGAACGCCGCACCGGTGGGCGACATGAACTTCAGGAACGGTTCCAGCACGACGTGATAATCGCGGATGTGATAGTAACAGGAGAAGTCCAGGCCACCTTCCTTCATCTGCCAGATCACCTCGGCGACATAGCACGGCTGGAAGCGCGGATCATCCGGCGGATGCGACAAATCCACGTTCCACTCGTCCAGCATCGTCTGGGCCTTTAGCGCTGGATGCTTCTTCAAGAGAGCCTTGGCGTACTCGATCGTCCCGCGAATCTGCGGCGGGCTGCTGCTGTAGATGTGCCAGGAGACAAAATGCAGCGGAATCTTCTCCTTGTCACAGGATTCCAGCAGGGCCGGCAGGATGGGCGAGCGCACACCGGCCAGGGCCGGTCCACCGACCAGCGCATCCGGATCGGCCCGCAGGATCGCGTCAACAGTATGCTTGTAGTAACGAACGTAGCTGTCCGGCTGGAAGCGATAGGGACATCCGCCGCTTTCGCCGATGTCCGGCTCATTGGCAACTTCCCAGTACCGAATCCGGGCGCCGCGCTGCTTGTAGTGGCCGACGAGGCGAAAGATCAGCTCTTCCCATTGCCCGTAGTCGTTGGGCTCAACAATATCCTGGTTGACGACCGGAAAGAGCACATGCGGCTTGAAGCATAGGCACATGACCGGCTCCGCACCCGTCTTGAGGATGGTATCCACCGAGCGGTCCAAGGTGTCGAAGTGATATCGCCCCCGTTCGGGCAGCAGATCGAAATACTCCTGGATGAACAGACGAATCAGCCGGGGCCGCAGGGCGCGAATCTCGGCGATACGGTTGTCCCACATCGGTTCCGGCGATAGCCCACCCTGCCCAAGCGCCATGCGGTCGATGTCCATCGATCCCAGCCGTTCGGCCAGAGAGACCGTCACCTGCACCTTCTGTTCCTCGGCAAGTGCCTGCGATACAATCAACAAGGCGACGGCAACCGATAAGATGTGAATCCTCATAGGCTTCTCCTTATATCAGTACTGAGCCACAATGCTATAACGTTCCTGGACGGGGCTTTCGATGACGACCCATTCCTTCCGGACGTCGAAGCCGGGCCAGTTCTGCCCGTTGACGGTCACGGATTGCATCGGTTCGGCCTCCGGATGGCGGAACCGGACGAGCAGACGCTTGGGAAGCTGCCGCTTCGGCATTTCAATCCGGGCGGCCAGGGTGCCGGAGGCGGTGTGACTTTCGACGGTCATAGAGATATCGCCGTAGTATGTCGGTGCCCTTTCCACCACGATCTGCTGACCGTCGGCCAGCCACTTTCGCGGTGTGGCCTGCAGCAGCAGGAGCGAGCCATCATCAAGCTCGCGGATGAGCATGTTCCGATACAGCTCAAACCACGCCCCATCCGTGCTCGGCGGGCCGAAATACTGGCCCCAGGTCCAGCGATGCTCCACGGGTTCCAACGCCGAATGGCTGAACGCACAGGCCATATAGCTGTAAAAGGCCCTGACCACCGCCTTCGGATCGTCCCGCAGCAGGTAGGCGGTCGCCTGCGGATTGTACACCGGCTCATTGGCCATGCCCCAGCCGTGCAGGTAGAGGTTGTCCTCATGGTCGTTGAGGAGCGCGTCCGCGAGCACACCCTGCACCGGCAGCGCCTTGAGCCGCAACAGATGCATCGCCCCGGTGTCCACGTCGGCCGGATACCACTGTTCGAGCAGACGCCGTGGTGTGGTGGCCTCGCAGGGCACATACGGCATCCACGTGTGGTCCCGCAACGGCACCAGAGGAGACGCCGTTGCCGCCGCACCAAAAGCGCGTTCGACCGACTTGCGAAAAGTCACGGCAGCTTCGCGGCACTCCCGTGCACGCGGATGTCCGGCTTGTTCGAGCGCTTGCCCCAGCGTCTCCAACGCCGCATACACATACGCCTGCGTGAACGCCCACATGCCCTCGCCGGTCAGATCGTTCAGCGGCGCGCGAAGGAGACCGCCGGCAGGCCCTTCCTTCCGGGAAGGCTCGCGCATCTCGGCGAGGCACCAGTCGAGAGCTTTGAGCGTCTGCGGCAGAAGTCGCTCGAAGGCCTCCCGATCGCCCGAAAGCAGGTAGTTCTTTGCAACGGTGTACATCATGGAAGGCGTATAGACGCCCCAGTTGGCGTAGCCTTTGACGTGCCCGTTGGGCTCCTGATTGTTGCGATAGATGGTCAGCAACTCTTCCGTGGCCACATCGTCATATCCGCGCAGGGCATAAATCATGTAGTCAACATAGACGGCCTGATTCACCGGCCAAGGCGTGCCGTGCTGGTCGTAGGCGAAATTCGAGTACGGCAGATCGATCTGGACCCCGTCCTCACCGCCGCCGTGCCGTCGGGGCAAACGTAAAGCGTGCCAGAGGCTCGCCCGGAACAGATCATTGACCGCCTTCTCGGGCACCTGGAACTGCGCACCACGCCGAACCCAATCGGCCCAGAATTTCAGCGTCGCTTCGCGAGAAGCGGCATAGTCCAACCCGACAAGTGCA
>Ga0315289_10001877_pt1 | contig 32622 bp, 38 predicted proteins | sample YL17G11_40_MG_FD_203452 | JGI IMG/M metagenome (GOLD analysis project Ga0315289, IMG submission 203452) | Sediment microbial communities from Yellowstone Lake, YNP, Wyoming, USA - YL17G11_40 | ecosystem: Environmental > Aquatic > Freshwater > Lake > Sediment | place: USA: Wyoming | collected... | reverse complement strand
GCTGGTGAAATTGCAAAAGAGATACTGAAAAAAGGGTATGAGCCTATTTTTGTTGCTGTCCGCTCGAGTGCAACTGCAGAAGATTCTGAAAGAGCGAGTTTTGCAGGACAGCAGGAGACATTCATTAACATCAAAGGAAAGACAAATTTAATTGAGGCGATTAAGAAATGTTTTGCCTCTTTGTTCACTGCAAGGAGCATTTACTACAGAGTTAAGCAAGGATTCAGGCATGAAGAAGTTTTCATTGCTGTTGCAGTGCAGATAATGGTAAATGCTGACAAGTCTGGCGTGATTTTCAGCAAAGATCCTATACAGATGGATGACAATGTTGTTATTGAGGCTGTTTTTGGACTCGGTGAAGGAATAGTTTCAGGGACGATTAAGCCTGACCATTATGTTGTTTCAAGAGAATTGAAGATTCTGAGGAAAGAACTTGCTGGCAAGAAAGTTGCCCTTGTAAGGGATTCTTCAGGCAAGACAGTGCAAGTGACACTGACTTCCGAGAAAAGCAAAAGCCAGGTTTTGACTGATGCTGAGATAAAAAAGTATGCTGCATGGTCTTTAGAGCTCGAGAAGCACTACGGACTGCCGCAGGACATCGAGTTTGCAGTTGATGCTGGAAAACTTTATATTGTGCAGACAAGGCCAATCACGACACTGAAGAAAATCAAGAAAGCAATGGTTGTACAGGGCAAGGAAATACTTTTTGGACAGCCAGCTTCTCCTGGAATAGGAAGCGGGGAGGTAAAAGTTATCCTCAATCTTGCAGACTTGAGGAAGATTGTCAAGGGAAACATCCTTGTGACAAAGATGACAAATCCAGACATGGTTGTTACAATGCAGAAGGCTGCTGCAATCGTGACTGATGAGGGAGGCGCGACAGCGCATGCTGCGATAGTTTCAAGAGAAATGGGAATTCCGGCTGTTGTCGGAACAGGAACAGCTACAAAAGTATTGAAAGACGGGATGTATGTTACTGTTGATGGTTTCAAGGGAAAAATCTATGAGGGAATAGCAGAAGCTGTCAGTGTTGAAATCAAGCAGGTTGTCGAGACAGAGACAAAGATAAAAACAATTGTGGACTTGCCAAGCTTTGCTGAAAGAGCGAGCAAAACAGGCGTAAGGTCTGTCGGACTGGTGAGGATTGAAGGGATTATTGCTGAAAGTGGAATGCATCCTCACGGATTTTTAAAAGAGGAAAAGATTGATGATTACGAACAAATAGTCTACAAGGGAATAAGCAAGATAGCAGAATATTTTGATGAGCTTTGGATAAGGACCAGCGACATAAGGAGCGATGAGTTCAGGAATTTGAAAGGAGCGCCGAAAGAATTTGAATTAAATCCAATGCTTGGAATGCACGGCATCAGGGCTGGGCTGAAATATCCTGAAATATTAAAGGCTGAATTAAAAGCTGTCAAGAGGCTGTCTGAGAAAAAAATGGTTGGAGTGATGATGCCTCAAATCATTTCTGTTGAAGAGGTGCAGGCAGTAGTTGCCATGCTGGCTGAACTGAAGATGGACAGTGTGAAGCTTGGAGTGATGGTTGAAACTCCGGCTGCGTGCCAAATCATCAATGATTTATGCCAGAACGGGATTGATTTTATCAGTTTTGGCACTAATGATCTTACACAGTTTACTCTGGCTATAGACAGGGGCAATGAAAGTGTTCAATACTTGTACAATGAGATGCATCCTGCTGTTTTGAAGCAACTGGCTGAGGTTATCCGAGTCTGCAAGACTTATGGTGTTGAGACGAGTATATGCGGGCAGGCTGGCTCGAACAAGGATATGGTTGAGTTTCTTGTAAAGCATGGAATAGACAGCATTTCTGTCAATGCAGACAAGGCTGCTGAAATTTCTGAGTTTGTCCATCATCTTGAAAAGAAAGGTTTAAAAGCGAGTGAACTTGAATCAGAAATTATGCCCAAACAGTCTAAGAAAGAACAAGCTGAGAAAGAAGAAAAAGCTGAGGAAAAAGCAGAAGAAACTGAGCAAGAGCCAGCTGAAGAGAAAACCGAGGAATCTGGGAATAATGACGGATTTGCTGATGTTGACATAGGCATAGACATATTTGCTGACCACTCCCAGAAAGAGAAAAGCAAGAACCTGGATATCTACTAGTTCTAAATAAAACGGGCGATTACAGGCTGAAAACCCATAAACCGAAAGGTTTATAAATAGTAGTCACTAACAAATAGTAACAAAAAGACATTAAAATGACAGACAAACCAGAATTTGAAGTAAAAGAAGTAAGGACTGAAATTACAGTTCCACATCAGGGAAAGAGAATTACTTTTGTCGCGCCGCATTTTGGCCCTGGAACTTACACTGCTGTTGGAAAACAAATCGACGAAGCTGGACTTTTGCGCCCAACTCTTGCAGAGACAGTCTCTTTAGTATATTCTGCAATTCAAAATCAAGATAATAAATATGCCAAATACCAGGTTTTGGGTGTTCTTAAGGACAGCTGGTTCTGGGAATTATTTGGTTCTCTTAGGGACAGATGGTTCTGGGGATTTAACAGAATAAGATTCGAACCAAAAGAAGGGGCATTCATATCAGACAGAAACAGACAAGAGATTAATGTTCCATTTGGATTTGAGACAGAAGATCAATCTCTTGAAGCATTTGTAAAGAATCCTTTTATTCTTGCTCTCGCAGAAGGCGATGAAGGAGTGGAAAAGCTCATAAAAATAGCAGAATCTCAAAAGCTAACACCATCTAATATCTGGGGTTTTAAAAACGTTTACGGAACAGAGTATGCACTTTGCGCGCTGGACCCCGGTGGGATCGTCAGGTTGTTTTTTCCCGACTTCTCCCCTTACATCCACATTTTCGACTGCTGTGCTTTCGGGGTGTTGCCTGAAGGAGAAGGAAAATGACAGACGAAAACAAAACACCAGAAAAGGCAGCGCCTGAAGTGGCAGCACCTGAAAAGGCAAGACCTAAAAGGGCAAAACCTGAAGACGTGGTTGCTGAATTCAGAACACTCTATGGGGAATTTGCAAAATCAAGAGAGTGTTATGACATGGCGCTCAAAGGTATTGCGGGCAGCAATCCTAACTGTTATCATGCTATTCTTAATGCAATAAGACAAAAGCCATTTGGCGCTGATATAGACATTGCACAAGACTTTAGCAGAAGGGTTCTTTCTGGCCTAGAATTATCAACCTGCGCAAATGCATGGTATATGGATTCAAGAACCAATGTTTTTGAATTTGCTGACGAGAATCTTGAAAGTATAGTCAATAAGATAGATACTGAAAAGCTTTCAAAAGCAATTGAAAATACTTCACCGCCTAAAACATGTCCTAAACAATACAAGGCACTTAAAGATGCTCATCAGGCTTACTTTAATTCAAGAACTATACTTGAAGCATATGTTAAATCAGAAGATCCTGAAGAAAAAATGAAAGCTGCTGTAATAATGAGAGAGGAAGCACCAAAAGTTATTGAGAGAGAGTACAAGAAATTAGACATAAAGAATGCCAAAGTTTGGGCAGAACTTTTCTCAACACTTGCTCAATACTCAACACCATATGCAGCCTCTATATATGCAGCTGAGATGGAATTCTCAAGGAAAAGATTTGCAGAAGAGCTTGGCAAAGTCGGCAGCAAGGGCGCAACAGAATACTTTACTGGAATTGCAAAAAGTGCTGATAACAAAGAAATGCTATATGATGCTCTTTATACACTGACAGAGCCTGGAAAGAAAGAAAAGGCTAAGAAAGGCAAGAAGAAATAAGTGTTAAAATGAAACTGCCATTTAGATTTCAATCAGAGGAAAGAAAAGTAGCTGAAAGAGCCGAGGCTAGAAATCTTATTAGTTCAGTTAGAGACCAGTATATTGATTTTGATAATATGCGAACAGTCACTAGCGGAGCACTAAAATCTTTAGAAATAGAAAATCCAAGAACTGTTACAAAAAAGTTAAAGAGATATATTCAAGCATATGCACAATACAGAGAAGAGTGTAGGATGAATCCTTTTGCTGACCTTAATGGCCCGCTTCCCCCATCAGACCCTTTCAATCCTGCGTTAAGACTAAACTTTTGGGACTATACAGTAGTTGCTGCTCAAACGATTGGATCATTAGCACTTACATTTGGACTATGTGGCGCATGCATGTACGGATGTTCAAAGCTAGTAGGTGGTTGTGATAATCAAAGACAGCCAGAAGCAAATAGATTAGAGTACATAACACACGAAAATAGGTAAAATGGCAGTATATAATCCTTATGATATTGCAGCGGCTATGTTTGATGAAACTGCCAGATTGTTTGAGGAGGATGCGGACAGGACAGAAATTCCTGTGATAAGGACAAATCTTGGACAGATAACAGAAATGTTAAGAGCTCTTGACCTTGAAGGAATGGCAGAAGGCACAGAATCATTGCCTGCGTCTGACGAAATACAATGTTTTGATTATCTCGGGCTTGGAAGGCTGATTAATGACCTGAGACAAAGATATTTTCCAACAGAAGAGGTTTTTGAGGCTGCCTGATAAGATTCAGCATCAACATCATAAACGCCAGGATTTCATACAATCGGGCAAACATCTCTCTGCTTTTTAATTGAACATCAAAAGAATGGCTGAGTAATCATATAAATCGTTTTTGATATTAATTCTAATTGATATATTATTTACAAGCTCAGAACTTCATTGACAAGGCGAGTCATTTCTCTCACAAAATCTTCGGTTTTGGCTTGCCAGAAATCGATTTCAGCGCCTTTCAAGTCATTGATTTCTCTATGGGCTATTTTCTTATGCACTTCAAGAAGATGATTGAATGAATCTACATATTCTGGTTTTAAATTGCCGGTATCAACAAAAATCTGCCTTAGCATCGTGGGAATATCTTCTGGCGAAGGTGGCAGTTGTTTTGCTGCCATCAGCGCTGCCTGGCTAGAGTCTGTCATTGCCCAGTATAATCCTTCTATGCTGTTTAATTCTGCAGCTTTGCTCCTTGCTATATGATATGGTGTTCTTTGCAATGCAGCATAAATCGCTTCTGGAGTTGGCTTTATCCTTCCTTGATCCAGCAGGATTTTCAATGGTTCGAAAAATCCTCCAAAATCAATCAATGGAATGCCATATCTTATGATATTGAGTATGACTGGGTCTCCTTTTGTCAGGTCGCTCCACCAGGTTGTCAGCTTGGTTGTGTTGACATGCAGTTCGCGCTTGTATGGGTTGGCTGCTATTAACTTGCCAAGTTCTTCACGATACCATGCAACAAGCTCTTCATCCCAGTTTACTGAGGCGTCATCAATAAGTATCATAATATCAATGTCAGAGCCTGGCTTCTCTTTCTGTTTTATCTGGCTGCCGAAAAGTATTATGCTCTTGACAAGCTTGTTGAATTTCTGATAGAGCTTGGTGGCAAAGTCCATGGCTATTTCCTTCTCGTCAGTTATCTTCAATGTCGGAAGCTTGACAGATTTAGATTTCTTTTTTGCCATTTTTACCTCTTTTATCTGATGAATATTTAAGCATATGACTGGGAGTTTTTAAATTATTCCATTGGCGCGCCTGCAAACCTTGAACCGCGTTGCTGTACCTGGCCGCCGAGCTCTGCAGGCAGTGCTGAAAATCCAGTCCCATACATTGAGACGTGCTCTTCAGGGAAAATAGTGCCGTAGCCTGTAAAATATCCTGCTCTGCCATACATCTGTGAGGCTTGGCTCCAGTATGGCTGGGCTTTCATTGCATAGACTGGAGAGCCCATTGCCTCCAGTGTCTGCTTGAATGGAAGGGTCTTGAAATGCTCATACCAGTTGCCTGCTTCAATTATTTTCTTTGGAGAGACGCCTTCTTTCTCGAGCTGAGCCAGCATTTCTTTTATTGGAACTGTTCCCATGCCCATTGGAAGCTCGGTATGTTCCAAACCAAAGTTATCAGACAAGTGAACATGCTTGACATATTTCGCGATTTTTTCTGTTTGTTTTGTTATTTCTTCTGCGCCGTATCCGTATTTTCTCAGCATGTTTATATGCCCGACATCCCAGGTTGCTCCGATAATTTTCTTGGCAGTATCTTCTGCTTTTGATTCTGACATGCCTTCATGAACAGCCTTTTCAATGAATTTTTTCCTGGCTGCATCTATCAGCAGTGTAAGGTCTTCTGCCCTGCTGAATGCTGCTCCAACAGGGGGATTTTCTATGCTGACAATAGGTGTTTTTTTAACATCTTTTTCTGCAGCCTGGAAAGCATTCCATGCGACATTCGCGAAAGTCTGGCCTGATTTTTCAAGGACAAAGTCATTCAGTGGCCTGTAAATCTCAGGAGTTATATCTTTCAAAACCCTTATTCCTTGCTCTATCATGCCTGCGAATTTGACAAGTTGTTCAGGCTTTTTATTGACACCTTGTTTAATCAAAGGAGCAACCTCGTTTGCATATGCGTCTAATTTTTCCCTGTCTTTTGGGTTTGCTTCTTTGTAAACTCGGTCATACAAATTTTTCAAATGATTGTAAGAGTCCATCAAAAAAACCTGGGACTGCTCAAATTCTCTTGAGGCTTTCTGTAACATTGACTTATCCATTCCCTTGAACTTTTCCAGCTGTTCTGGTGTAATCTCCTTGCCTGATTTCCACATCTGAAGGGCAGTTTTCTCTAATTTTTCTTTTTCCTCTGCAGAGAGATCTCCTTCGCTGCCTTTAAAGGAATGCATGCCAACTTCCATCAAATCCCTGCCACGATTAGCATAGAATGTCAGCTGATTCAAGGTTTCAAGCCAGGAGTCCTTGTTGATTTTTTCCAGTTCTTTTTTAGGCTCAAATTTTCTTGGCTTGCCTGGAAAGTACCCTTCCTCTTCTGGAAAATACCTTTCCTGCTCTTTTATGCTGACTATCTTTCCTGTCTGAGGGTCGACAAGACTCATTGCTTTTGGCTCGGCTTCTTTTGCACCTTCCTTTTTCATCATCATAACACCTTCCGGGAGAATTGCGCTTGAATGGAATGTTACTACAATTCCTTTGTCAGGATTCAAGTCTCTTGCACGAGTGACTGCAAGACTCATCGACTTTTCTGCCATTTCTCTTGCGACTTCAGACCACCTGTCTTCGCTAAATCCAGATGGCTCGACAATCGGGGCGTGAAGAGTCATGTCAGCTCCTGTAAGTTTTGAAAGGCGGTTGATTTCCCTGAGCTGCTGAGTTGGAATTGACTCAAAAATATCTGGCTTTACCATAGAAATTTCTATTGTCTTTGTGCCAATGTTCAATTTTTTTGAGAATTCCTGCAGCTGGTTTGCCTGCCTCCAGTCTGTTGTTATTCCGACATCTGCTGCAGAAACCTGATAGCCTCCAGAAACTTCGGTTTCTGGCTGCATAGGATACTTAGCGCCGCCATAATAATATTCTGAAGCCATTTTGTTTACTACTGGAATAAACACGACGATATTTATAAACATTATCAATAGCAAGCCGGGCTTTCTAAAACAATGCACGACAAGAATTAATAGAAAACATTAGGGGGACGCTTAAACAACAATTCATTCTCGATGCACGCCGCGCCTGTTCACCCAGATGGGTAGATTTGTTTCTGCATTAATGGCAAACGCGAGCACAAGAAAATCTTTGAGATTTTCTGTGCAGGAAATTCGGTGAATTTCCTTGCATCAGCGAGCGTGTCACATGACTTATCCTGTCCTGTACTTTCTTCTTTCCTTTTCTTTTTCCTGCTCTATCTCCAGCGGAGATTTTAGCTTCATGGGCTCGTAAGGCTTTTCTTCCCTTCTCTCAAAAGGAAGCCTCTGCTTTTCCTTTTCTTCTGCCCGCACCGGAGTTTCATATTTCTTTTCCCTGTCTTCCTGCCTCAGGCTGACTACTTCGTATTTTTGATCGCTTGAACTTGTCAGAACATCTGGCTTGAATTCTGTGTAATCTTTCTTTTTCCCGTCGTATTTCACTTCTTCTTGCTCTTCTGGCATTGTTCGCCTTGGTGCAGCTCTTGGTGCTCTTGCAGGAGATGGCGGAGCAGCTCTTATAATCCTCTCAAGGCTTCTTCGCGAAGAAGATGGAATTTCTTCATATTCCTCTTCCTCTATCTGCTGGACTTGCTGGAGTTTCTGTTTTATCTTTTCTATTTCTTGTTTTGCTTTTTCCTCTTTCTTCTCTGGCTTCTCTGCTTCTTTTACTGGCTTTTCTTCAGGTTTTTTTCCAGCTGGCTTTTTCTCAATAGGTTCAGAACTTTTTGCCAGCTGCTTCTCTGGCTTTTTAACTGGCTCTTTTTTAGACATCAGAAATCCTTAACCCTCCCTGTTTTAACTCGGAGTAAAATTGTTGGATTTCTGAGTGCTTCAGAAACTTTTAGTTTCTGACAGTGCTCGAAAATTTGCATTTTCGACATGCTCAAGAACTCAAACATGCTCTGGCCTTTAGTCCAGAGTTCTTGACAATCCTTTTCTTTTTCCTCTAAATCTTTTACCACCATTCTTTTTTGCCAATCTTGAATTCTGGCGGTACATGAGAAGGCATTCCGTGAGCTTTCTTGTAAATATCAAAGATTGCGAAGCATGATTCTTTTGCATTTTTCTCTGCAACTTTTCTTAACAATGATTCCTGGTGGGTGTCTGGATCTATTTCTGTTATTAACACCTTTTTCTCCTCTTTTTTTCCTTCTTCTTTTTTTGCTTCTGGTTTCTTTCCTGATTTGAACAGTGCAACAAAAGGATTTACACTTTCTGGCTTTTCTTCTTCTTTTGGCTTTTCTGCAAGATACTTTTCTATGTCTCCCTGCAATTGTCCGAGGCTCTCTCCTGTTGCGACTTCTACCAGTTTCAGGGCATCTGCAACATCTGTCTCATCAAATTTTTGCCCAAGCATTTTTATTTCGTCTTCGTTTAGTGCATAAGCCTTGAATGAGACTTCTGTCCTGCCGCCATAGACATAACCCTGTCCAATTCTTTGTGGAATTCCGCGAAAATAAAAGTCAATTACAATGCACGCATAATATTTTCTCTTGAACCTATCTTTAATCTTGCGAAATTCTACAGGCAACTCTTTTGCAACAATTGATTTCTCGATATCAACCGGACTTTTGCCAAGCAGTGCAAGTTCAAGTCTTATTGTGTTGAATGCCTTTACAATATCAGGCTTCCTTCCTGAAGATAGCTGCTCGAGTTCAGCTGCTGCTTTCAGGTATGGCTTTGCCCATCTTGTATACAATTTTAGCGAAGCGATTTCACTCTTGAGATATGTCCTTTCCATTTCATACCTTTGCCTTAGTTCTTTTTCACTTCTTGATTTCCAGTCAAGGAATTCTGCAACCCTGGCTTCAAGTATTCTTCTTACCCTTTCATTTATATCTATTTTTTTAACATCAGCAAGTGAATTTGAAACCATGAATGCATCAATTAGTGTCACGTAATCAAACTGCATTGACATTGCCTTGATGCTTGTATTTCCTCTTTTAATATCAACATTATCCATCCATATCTGTTTTAATCCGTATATGCCTGCTTTTGCTTGTTCAGGGTCTTTTGAACTTGCCCTGGTGTATTCATCAAGCCGAGTCTCGAAATTCTTTAGGTCATAGACAAGATTTATTATTGCCTTAATTAACTGATTAACCATTCCCATTGCTTTCATTGATTCTTCCTGCATTTTTGTGGCTTTGCCCATTAGTTCTGAGAAATGTCCTGAACCCGGGCTTGAGACAAAGTTATCAACAAACTTTTCCACATCTCCGCCAAAAAATTCATTTGTCTTATCAAGAATCCAGAAATATACGGGCTCGAGGGTTTCGGATGCAGAGTCATAAACTATAGTATGGTCTTCATCTGGTTTAGCTTTTGCTTTTTCAAGAGCAGCCCTGAACCCTTCTTTCTCTTTTAATTCTTTAAATTTCTTAAGAGCACCGGGTTCCTTTCCATCATAATATCTATCAGGATTTATTGTTGCAATTATCTTGTGTATCTCGGTCTCTGGCATTTTATCCTCTTTTCGTCTTTAATTACTAAGGGTGAGGGTTTTTTAAATATTTAGATGCCGTTAGATTTTAATAGTTCAAATTTCTTATATGGACATGGTTTGGCCATTTTCAAAAAAGAAGGTAATTGACTGGACAGGAAGGCAGCCTGCACAAAGTACAAATGTTGAATCTAGCGATTATAAAGACATGACAGGCAGCCAGGCAGTTGCAGGAACTGATTTGTTCTCGGCAGTTGCATCCGGAGCTGCAAATTTTTCCTCGCAGGACAATAGCCTGGAGGCAAAAGGCATGAAGAACAAGATAGAAGATGTTGAATACAAGCTCGAGAATTTAAGGAAAAAGCTGAATGACTTGCTTGACAGGTTTGAGGTTGTTGAGAAGAGATTAGGAAGAAATATAAGCTGAGAACATAATAATTCTTAAATACCTTGCTGAACTTAAGATTTAATGACAATTTTATCCAGGAAGCAGCATTACAACAGGATGTCATGGGCTGCTACCAGTTATTCTCTTTTCTGCCATAGAATATCAGAAAGAGGGGCATTGGAATCTGACAGGATAAGATTAAGGGAGCTTGGGGATTATATCGGAGAGATATGCAATAACGGAGCTTCTGATTATTTTTACAAGGAATATGTTCCCACGCTTGTAAGAGGTATTGAAGGGCTGGCTCTCTTGGTTGAGATTGAGAAAAAATATCTTACTAATCAAGATTCAAAAACATTTTTTGCTGGAAGACTGCGAGAGCTTGGAATCACAAGCCTGGATGAATTTGCAGCAGCACTTAAGAAAGCTGATAAGCCTGAATTTGAGAGATATGCCGCTGCTTTTGATGAACTGTTTACTGAATGGCATGGCTGGGCTGAAGAACTGAGCATTCCATGCCAAAGTTTTAATGGAGCAGAGAAAATTCTTAATTTAATGACCAGGTTTCCGAGCAGGGTTAAGAAAACAGGCTAAGAAGATAAGATTATAAGAAAATCAAGATTAATTAATAATTTTTCTATATTTTGGCGCTTTTCCACATTAATTCAAACAGCTTTCTTTCTGCATCTGCTATCTGCTTGTTCTCTATAATCAGGCCGACAGAGTTCTCTTTTTCAAATGTCAGGACAGCAAGCTTGTTTCCGTAGATTATCTTTGTTGTTGGTAGTTTTTCTTGTATATATTTTAATTCTATGTATTTCTTGGGTGCTTTGGCTTTGTAATCCCTCATTGTCTTGCAGTCCAGGGTAATAACCCTGGAGAACATTCCTATTTTTCTTTTTTCGCTGATAAAATGGGGAAAATAGAATTCCAAGGAATCCATGAATATTGGGTCTGAGATAAACCAGGATTCTTTTGCTTCTTTTATCACATCCTCAAGCACGGTTTTCAGGCCAGCAATGCCTTCGTAAAGCTCGATTGCTGGTTTTTCTCTTATGGACTGCTTCAAGGCTTCGAGCTCAGGCAAAATTGCCTTAACTTTTGCTTCTTTTTCCTGCAAATCTCCTAAGAGTTTTCTTGGAGTCGCTGCTTCAAAGTACTTTACTCCGGATTTTATGACATAACTGACAAGCCCTTTCTTTTGAAGATATGAGAGAATATCATAACAAGTAACCCTGTTTAATCTCGCCTTTTTTGATATTGAGTTGACTGTTGATTGCCCGAGGGCAAGAAGATTAAGGTAAACTTTTGTTTCCTTGTCATTCAACCCCAAGTCCTGGAGGATTTCTTCTTTTGTTGCCATGCTCCTTATAGGCGCAGAGCATATTTAAAGTTGTCGGTTTTCTACGACAAAAGCTTAAAAGATGCCCCGGACTACTTGTAAGCAATTAAAACATCAAATAAAACACAAAACAAATGGAGAAAAAAATGAAAACAAGAACAGAAGGAATGGAAAACGAAAACCAAAAATTCCAGGAAGCAATAGCTTACTTTAGTCAGAAGCTTGAACAAATAGGACAAGGAGTTTTGCCTGATCATGACTTCTGCGACGGACAGATGACTTTTATGTACAGCCTTCCAAAGTCTGAAACAGGAAAGGATATGACATTATTCCTTGATTTTAGTCCAGATGCTTTAGACCATTTAAGAATAAAGGATTCCAAAAGAGTTCCAACTCTTGCAGAAGGAGTATACGAAGGGCTTGCAGGCAGAGGACATGTGCTTGTACAATCAGATGAACTCGAAGAGCTTGTCACATTCAAGTTTGAAGGAGGCAGATTAGTTCCTGAGAGCAAGAACAGCCTTTCAAGGACATATGCAGAAAGGCTTGAGAAAATAGCCTCTGCAAGAGAAGGAATTGACCTGGCTTTTGAAGCTTATAGAAGCTAAAACGAAAGAGATTAAAATGCAGAAATCCTTTGATAAGGAGGAAAAGAGGCTGGGATGAAAACATATAAGCTGACAAAAGAGGATAAGGAACTTATTGAAATAGCTGGAGAAATATCCAAGAAAAGCAGAAAGATACAAAATAGCGGGGAGACTGGCTCTGCACTCTTAAGCAAGAGTGGTAAAATACACAAGGGAATCAGTTTGAACATATACTGCGGAATTGGAACTTGCGGTGAGCATGGGGCAATTTGTTCTTTGATGGTTGATGACAGCAATGAAATAGATACTATTGTCGCTGTTTATTATGACCGGAAGAAAAATAAGAACATAGTTTTGCCTCCTTGCGGCCGGTGCAGAGAGACAATGTATCAAATAAATAAAAAGAATCTGGACTGCTGGGTTATTCTTTCCAATACCAAGAAAGTCAAACTACACGAGTTATTGCCTTTTACCTGGAAAGAGATATTCGGAGAAAGAGGCTGAGATGAAAGAACGAAAAGCGAAGGGTTTATATAGCGGTGTTATTAAATTATAACATATGCAATAATAATATAACAAATGTTAGGAAAATATAACAGATATCGGGTTTTGAAGGTATTTTTGTTCAGCCCTGGCGACAGCTTCAGGCTTAGAGAATTAAGCAGGTTAAGCAAAATATCTCCTCCGTCTGTCATGGCTTATTTGAAGGAGTTTGAAAAAGAAGGGCTCATAAAGATGTATAAAAAAAGAGAAGTTCCTTATTATACTTCCAATGTTGATAGTGAAATTCTTGTTATTTATAAGAAACTGGCAGTGTTGTATGAAATTTATGATTCTGGCGTAGTTGAATATTTATGGGAGAAACTTGCGCCGGATGCGATCATTCTGTATGGAAGCTATGCTAAGGGAGAATTCACTGAAAGGTCTGATATAGACTTGTTCATTATAGGAAAAGAAAAGAGCCTAAATCTTGATGAATATGAAAAAAGGCTTGGAAAGAACATTCATTTAATGTTTGAAAAGGAAGTTAAAAATATTCCAAATAACCTCAAAAACAACCTTTGCAACGGGATTGCATTAAAGGGATATTTTAAGGTATTTTAAAATGATAATAAAAATAATGCCTGACAAGGAGAGAGCCATGTCTATTTTTAACCTAGCGAAATCCACAGAATTAGCTCTAAATGAAATTACACAAAAGATAATCATTGGAGAGAATCAAAGTCTTGTAGTCAGGGAATATTATGAGATTATAAGAGAATTAATTACTGCTGTTATGTTATGCGAGGGGCTTAAGGCAACAGGTGAAAACGCACATAAGGAGACTATAAATTATCTTTCCAAATGCGAGGATTTCTCGCATGATGAAATTTTAATGATTCAGGATTTGAGAATAAGAAGAAATAACAGCGCTTACGAGGGCAAACCAATTAAAAGCCCGTATCTCGAGAATAAGAAAGACAAGCTTGATTCAGTAATTGGCAAGTTAAAGAAAATTTTGGAGAAGAGGGTGAGATGACAAAAGGATACTTTATTATCATTCGAGGACCACTGGGCGTAGGAAAAACAACAATATCAAAAAAGCTAGCTAAAACTCTGAAAGCAAAAATTTTCCATATTGATAAAATACTTGAAAGAATGAAACTTGATGTTGTTGATGAAGAATTAGGATGTATCCCTCCGGAGAATTTCTTAAAAGCCGATAAATTAATCATACCCCAAATTAAAAAAATTCTCGATAGTGGGAAAGTAGTAATAATTGATGGCTGTTTTTATCATAAAGAGCAATTAGCAGATATAAAAAAGAAGCTTGAGAAATATGTAGCATATGCTTTTACACTAAAGGCGCCGTTAGAAACTTGCATGAGCAGGGATTCAAAAAGAAAAAAAGTTTATGGAAAGTGTGCAGCAGAAGCAGTTCATAAGCTAGTCTCAAGAGTTGATTATGGAAAAATAATAGACACAGAAAATAATGCAATAGGTAAATCTGTTGAAGAAATCTTGAGAATAATTGGAGAGATGGGCTGAAACAACATTTATTAATCGGTTTTTTCTAATGTAAATATGGCAAAAAAGAAGGATTGGCAAGGATTTATTCTGGCTTATGCATTGAAAAATGCAATTGAGCACGAAGGCAAGGCTGTTGAAGGAGCTGTAATAAGCGGATTGTTTCACGAGGGACTTGAGAAAAGCGATGTGAAAAATGTCATCAAAGAAGTCAAATTAATTCTCAATAAAGTCAATGCAATGACTGGCGATGAACAGCAAGAGCAGTTTGCTGGATTAAAAGAATCAACAAGCCATCGCGAGGGAAGGCAAGAGGGTGATCTTCCAGAGCTGCCTGAAGCTGTCAAAGGAAAAGTTGTAATGAGAATTGCGCCATTTCCGAGCGGGCCATTGCATATTGGAAATACAAGGCAAGTGATACTTAATGATGAATATGCAAAAAAGTATGATGGCAAGCTTCTTCTTGTTATTGATGATACAATTGGAAGCGAGGAAAAGCAAATAGCACCAGAGGCTTACAAGCTGATTGAGCAAGGCGTTCAATGGTTGCAAGTAAAGTATCAAAAGCCTATTTTGTACAAGTCAGACAGACTTGAGAATTATTATAAATATGCTGAAGAATTAATACAAAAGGGAAAAGCTTATGTTTGTTATTGCGACGCTGAAACTTTAAGAAAAAACAGGGCAGAAGGAAAAGAGTGTAAGCATCGCTCACAGAAGCCTGAAGAAACAATGGCTGAATGGAAAAAGATGTTCAAGCTTGGAGAGGGAAAAGCTGTCTTGAGGATAAAAACTTCAATGAAAGACCCAAATCCTGCTTTTCGTGACAGGGTTTTGTTCAGGATTTCTGAAAGAGAGCATTCCCGTGTTGGGAAGAAATACAAAGTCTGGCCTTTGCTTGAGTTTTCATGGGCAATTGATGATAAGCTGCTTGGAATGACCCATATTATCAGAGGAAAAGAATTGATGATTGAGACTGACATGGAGAAATTTATCTTTGATATTTTTGGATGGAAGCATCCTGTTTTTATCCATACTGGCTTGCTTCAGTTTGAAGGAGTTAAGCTCAGCAAGAGCAAGGGACAAAAAGAAATTAGAGAAGGGAGATATACTGGCTGGGATGACCCAAGAACATGGAGCCTTCAGAGCCTGGAGAAAAGAGGAATAATGCCAGAGACAATCCGCAAGTTTATTGTTGGCTTGGGCATTAATCAAAATGAAATTACAGTGCCGATAGATATTTTATATGCTGAGAATAGAAAGCTGTTAAATGAAGTTGCCAAAGGATATGGTTTTGAACAAACCGAAAAAGGCAAGATAAAGATTTTGATGCCCAATGGGCATGTTATTAATGGAAATTCAACCTTGAAGGCAAAGGACAAGGAAATTGTGTATTTCAAGGGCTTGGGATTCTGCAAGTTTGATGCAAAGGAAAAAGTGTTCTATTTTGGGCATAAATAAGTTGGTTTAAGGCTCGCTGATGCTCGCCGACTTTCTAAGAATTAATGTTAAAATGATTTTACCCTGATGGGTTAAGCAGCACGTGTTTCATCTGCGATGCCATTACTTAAGCTAATGAACGCTCTCTCAAGCGTCCCTAGTTTTGCATATTAATTCTAAACTGTCTTAATCATGTAACTTCCTTCTAACTGGTAGCCTAGTTTTCTGTAGTATTCTCTTGCGCCTACACCAGAGATGACTGCAAGTTTTTTCCAGCCTGCTTTTCTTGCAAGAGACTCGGCTTCTGACATCAGCATTTTTCCTATTCCTGTATGTTGTATCTCACCTTTCTCGCCAATTGGAACTGTTTGTCCATAGACATGAATTTCCCGCACAATTGCACAATCTTTTAATTCTGAAATAAAAGTCTTGGGAGGCAACCTCAGCCTGAGAAGACCAAACAAGATATTATCTTTATTAGTAACTTGAAGAAAGAATTCTTTTCCATGACTTGCCTTGTATCCTGTTTTCTTTAATTTCAATTCTGCATTAACTTCCTTGCCTGCTTGAAGGTCGCGCATTGCAAATCCGATTTCCCTGAAACGGATTTCTTTTAATTTTATATTGTGCTGGTGAAGATAGAGTTCAATGTCTTTTCGCAAGTCAATTCGTGTTGTGCCTGCAACAAGATAATCTGGAGGAATTTCTCTCATTATGCGCATGACACGGCAATATTCAGGCACAATCTTCAGCATTTTGATAAGGAGTTTTTCAGTCTGCTCTTTGCTGTAAGGCTTATACTTGCCTTGCTTGTACCAAGTTTCAAGACAAGAACCTTTCAAAACCTGGGTTGGATAGATTTTTAATTGGTCTGGCTTGAACTCCTGGCTTGAAAATAGTTTTTTGAACAACTGGATGTCTTTTCTTGGATTTGAACCTGGAAGTCCTGGCATGATATGATATCCGACTTTGAAGCCAGAGTCTTTCAGTCTTTGGGTTGCTTCAATTACATCTTTAACTTTATGCCCTCTGCGAACTAGGTGATAAATTTTATCATCAGGCATCTGTACGCCGAGTTCGACTCTCGTTGCTCCATATTCCAGAAGCTCTTTAATTTGCTTTTCAGAGCAAGTGTCTGGGCGGGTTTCAATGCATAATGCAACACATCTATGAACCGAGGTTTCATTAAGCTTTTTGGCTTGCTCTAATGTTTTGCTAGTAACTTGGTTTAGAGCATCATAACATCGCTTGATGAATTCTTTTTTGTATTCTTTTGGAAAATTCATGAATGTGCCACCCATTACAATCAATTCAATTTTGTTTGTTGGATGATTCATCAGCTTGAATGCTTTGAGTCTTGCTTCTACTTGTTTGTATGGATCGTAATTTAACATTTTTGCCCTGATGACTGGCGGGCTTAAAGGCGTGTAAGACTGGGGAACATTCAGGCTTGGGCAGTAGATGCAGGTTCCGTGCTTGCACTTTCTTGGCTGGGTCATGACTGCAATTGGAGTCACGCCTGCAAGAGTTTTGCTTGGCTTGCGCACTTCGTGTAATGTCGGAAGTTTCATGTATATTTCATTAAAATAATGTATTTAAACTTGATTTTATGTTGGAATAAAATGCAGAAGATTGTAACAATTGGCGGAGGAACAGGGCATTACCAGACATTAAGGGGCTTGAAAAGTTTTGATTGCGATTTAACTGCAATAGTAAATGTTGCTGACAATGGTGGGCATTCTGGAGAATTAAGGGACGAGTATGGTGTTTTGCCGCCAGGAGATTCGAGGCAGTGTCTATTGGCACTCGCAGATGAAGGAAGCGAAGCCAGGGATTTATTTGAATACAGGTTTGAAAATGGCGAGAGCTTGGGAAATCTTAATATAACTGTTTTGGAGAAAAAACATGGCAGGGCTGAAGGCATAAAAAGAGCTGCGAAACTCCTTAAGACTGTTGGAAAAGTGGTTTATGTCTCGCTTGATGACTTTCATATTTTCGCGAAGCTTGAAAACGGGGAAGTTCTTGAAGGGCAGAATGAGGTAAGCTACTCTGACTCTGGCTCAAAAATAATAGAGTTATATGCAAAGCCAAAGCCTTTTGTTTACAGAGAAGCAGCAGACAGCATAAGACAGGCAAACAAGATTGTAATATGCCCCGGAGATTTATACGGAAGCATTATTCCTAATTTTCTTGTTGAGGGCTTGACTGATGCAATAAAAGAATCAAAAGCGAGATTGATTTATGCATGCAATATAGTTACAAAACAGGGAACTTATGGCTACAAAGCCAGCGATTTTGTAAATGAGATAGAAAGATATCTTAGGGCAACTCTTGATGCAATTATTGTAAATACAAAAAAGCCTTCAGAAGAAACTTTAAGAATGTATCTTGATGAAAAATCTGAGATAGTAGAAGACAATCTTGGAGATGATGCAAGAGTTCTAAGAGCAGATCTTGCAGAAGAGTATCCTTCCAAGATAAACACAATATTCAGGCACAACCCAAAAGAACTTGCAAGAATAATTATGAACTGCTAACCTGGCTTTTTTATTTATTCCTCTTCTGCTGCTTCCTCGGCAGGAGCGGCTTCGGGCTCGGGCTTTGGAATATCTGCTTTGCCTGCAGCAGCGGTATTCATCTTAATGTTCTTTGGCATAGCCATTCCACCAGGCATTGTCTTCACAAGCTCCATTATTGAGTATTTCATGAATTTCAGGATTGTCCTGTCAGCATCATCTATATGCACCTGCAGAACATTCAAGTTATCAGTTATGCAGTTAAGATTCCATGTTGTTTTTCCGTCAACTATCTGCAATACAGCGATTATCTTCTTTATATTGTCAGTAATTGTCCTGTTTTTCATCTCGTCTTCTACAATGCCCTTTAATGCTTCAAGGTCTGTCTGGACAATTTCCTTTATTTCCGGCAGTTTCTTTTTCAACGGCATGCTGGAAATATTCATTTTCACGCCTTCATCAAGTGAAAAAGTAGCTATTTTCTTGTCTTTGAATATATAATCCAGCTGGTGCATGTGCTTGCCTGTCTCAAAATCCAGAACAAAGAATCCTGCGCATAAATATGACCTTGGATTTTCCTTCTTAAACTGCTTGTATGCTTCTGACTCCAGAAGTTTTTTTTGGTAATGTTCAAATTTCATTTTACTTCCTTGTCATCTACGCCGCCAGCTCTTACATTTGCGTGCTTGACCTGCTTAATCTTGTCAATTGGAAATCTTTTCTCATATTCTTCCAGGACTTTTAATGTTTCTTCTTCTGAATTAATATTGCATATCGAAGATATTTTCAGCAACAAATATGCCATATCCCCAACAAAATTGCCAACTTCCAGTTTATTTTCTTCTATCAGTTTTTTCTGCTTCTCTTCATTAACCCACTTGATGACATTCCAGAATTCGCCTATTTCCTCGTTCATATTCAACAGCAAATCTTTAATTTCCCAGACTTTGCCCCACTCTCTCTCCTCGTTGAATTTCTTGACTTTGTCCTGCACGTTTTTCATTTCAGCTCTTTTCTCTTTTTAAGTATAAATCATATAAAAATTGTGGGTTTATATTCTTTCTGCTATTTCTTTGCATACTTTCTCAATAAATGCATCAGGCTTTATTTGTTTGATTTCTTTCACGCCACGATGCCTTACTGCAAGGCTGTTCGCTTTTTCTTCCTTGTCGCCTATGACAATTATGTAAGGGATTTTCATCATTTCAGCATTATACACTTTTTCATTTATAGGGCTGGAATTTATGTCTATGTCAGCACGAATGCCTGCTTCTTTCAATTTGCTGAGGATTTTCTCTGATGCTTTAATGTTCCGGTCTGTAAACGAGAGAACTCGGCATTGGATTGGCGAGAGCCATACAGGCAAGTTTCCATTTGTATGCTCGAGCAGAACACCCATGAATCTCTCCAAGCTGCCAAAAACTGTTCTATGCAGCATTACAGGACGTTTCTGCTTGTTGTCTTCTGTAGTATATTCAAGTTCGAATCTTTCAGGCATTGCAAAATCAAGCTGGATTGTTGCGCACTGCCAGGTTCTTCCTAAACTGTCCTTGATATGGAAATCAATCTTAGGACCGTAAAAAGCGCCGTCTCCTTTATTGATTTTGAAATTCATCTTTCTTTTTTTCAGCACAGTTTCCAAGACTTTCTCTGCCTTGTCCCATAATTTTTCATCTCCTATTCTTTTTTCAGGACGTGTGGAAAGTTCAACATGATACTCAAATCCGAATTTTTTATAGACTTTGCCGATGAGTTCTATTATTCCATTGATTTCTGGCTCAAGCTGCTCTTCCATGCAATAGAGATGAGCATCATCCTGCGTGAATTTTATGACACGGAACAAGCCTGCCAGCACTCCGCTTAATTCTTGCCTATGGACAATGCCAAGTTCAGCCACCCTGAGGGGTAACTCCTTGTATGATTTTGGCTTGTTCTTATAGACTAGCATGCCGCCAGGGCAGTTCATTGGCTTGACTGCAAACTCTCGGCCTTCATATTGTGTTAGGAATATGTTCTCCCGGTATTTTTCCCAGTGTCCTGATATCTGCCATAATTTTTTATCAAGAATAAAAGGAGTTGAAATTTCTAAGTAACCTGCTTTTCTATGCTCCTCGCGCCAGTATTTCACAAGTTCATTATAAATTATCCAGCCATTATTATGGAAGAAAACCATGCCTGGTGCAGTATCATGGAAACTGAACAAGTCAAGCTTTTGTCCAAGAATTCTATGGTCATTTTCTTTTAATTTTGAAGTATCAAGCTTGGTTTTTGTAATCTGCCTGAGAAGATGCTTGTAATCATATTTTTCCTCTGTTTTTGCTTTTCCATCCTCGCCTACGTGGAGCTCTCTTGAAAGTTCTGACAATGGATGTCCTTTGCACTTTAATTCAAATTCTTTGTAATAGCCAAATGGCGCACGCGTTACACTGAATGATTTGTCTTTTTTTAATTCAGCTTCTGATTGTTTCAATATAGACTCTGCGACATCAGGCAATGATAAGTTAGAACTCAGATGAGCATACGGATATAGCACAATGTTCTTTGCCTTGACTTGCTTTGCGATGTCTTTTATGCTTTCAAGATAAGGCTTTACTATTTCGAGAGTATCGCCTTTCTCTACTGCTGTAAAGATTACCAAAGCTTCTTTTATTGTATGTTCTTTTTTCTGCTCTTCAGAAAGAAGCTCGGGCTGTTTCAATGCTTTCTGGACAGGCTTGAATTTTATATAATCGCAGTGCAATGAGAGTATTTTCATAAATTCTTATGGAAAAGGGTTTTTTTAAAGATTACCCTATTAGTGGTTTTTAGTGGCTGAAGATAGCCTTATCAAATCCGGGCTATTAACGCAATGGATATAATCCAGCTTCTTTCCCTTAAATCTGACAAGGGTAATGTGGCAGTTATGTGCATCAAATACATTGCTGTTCTTATGCGAAAGCCCGAGTTTTCTGCCAATAAGCATTCTATTCAGCCGTCCGTGAGCTACAAGAACAATAACCTTTCCCTTGTTTTTCTCGAGAATCTTATCAAAGATTTTTTGCTTTTTCTTGAACTCACTTCTTGCTTTCCAATATTTCGCGCTGAAAAGTTTAGGATTTTCGATTATTATATTCATTTCTTCAAAGCCTTTGATAATTACGGGTTTTTCCCCTATTTTCTTGCCTATTTCGAGAGCGGTTTCGTAAGCTCTTTTCATTGGACTTGTATAGAGAATATCTATCTCACCCTTTATCCCAGCAAATTTTTTAGCTACATCTCTTGCTTGTTTTTTTCCTTTTGCGCTTAGGCCAAAATCATGTGGTTCGGGTGTTCCAGGAATGTGAATTCTGTCACCATGCCTTACAAAATAAATTATTGTTTTTCCCAGATGATATTTATCTGGATTTTTTAGAACCATATATGCCAAAGAATTCTGAAGATTTTAAGTGTTGTGGTATTAAAAGACTAAAACAATTATGCCAAGGCTTTACTCGTATCTCAGCGCTTCAACTGGATTGAGCTTTGAGGCATGGCGCGCTGGAGCGATGCCTGAGACAACTCCGATAACAAATGCGAACAACAGCCCCAGGATTATGACATACGGGCTTATTGAAATTTGGAGCATGCTGTAACCAGCTACACTTGCTGTAAGCTCAATTGCTTTTCCTGCCAATGCTCCAAGCGAGACTCCGATTGCTCCGCCAATCAATCCGATTATTCCTGATTCAAATATGAATATTGTCAGGACATCCCGGTTTTTTGCACCAATTGCTTTCATGACTCCTATCTGCCTTGTTCTTTCCAGAACAGAAGTGTACATTGTATTTGTGATTCCTATGCCTCCGACAATCAGGGAGATTGCAGCAATTCCAATAACAACAAGCTGGACAATGCCGAGGATATTGCCGAATGTCTGCAGAATCTGCTCAAATGTCTGGACAGTGAAATCTTCTTCTCCGCGCTTCTCATTCCTGTCTTTTCTCAGTTTTTCGCTGACATCATTTGCAACCTCTGATATATTCACATTCTCATTTGCCAGGACAATTATCATAGAATATCCTTCTTGTTTGAAAAGAGTGTTTGCTGTTTCAATTGGAATGTAAATTTGGGTATCGTCCTGATGATTGCCGACTTTCTCGGCACTGCCAATTACTTTGAATTCAACATCCTGTATTGTGATTGTGTTTCCTGGCTTGACAGGCTTGTCAAAGAAATTTACTGAATGATAGATATCATATCCAACAACTGCATCGTATTTGTCTGATTTTGTAAGTTCGCGGCCGTGTTCTATGTCCATGCCATATTGTGTGATTGTAATTTCAGAAGGCATTCCTATTATGAAAGTATATTTTACTTCATTCTTGAACTTGACTTTCGCGGTCTTGTAATCCATTCCTCCAACTTTGTCGACTCCGCGAACATTCTTTATAACATCAATATCATGATCAGAAAGCCTTTCAGAGCTCAATCCTCCTGCAAATGCAGCTGACTGGCCCGGACCAACTATCAGTTTGTTGACTCCGATTTTTTGGAACTGAGCTTGTATAGAGCTTTGCAAGCCCTGCCCGATAAGCATGAATGTGACAACAGCTGCAATACCTATTATAACTCCGATTATTGTAAGCCAGCTTCTTAATTGCCTTGCTTTCAGATTGTTAAATGCGTATGTCAGTAATTGCCATTTCATCTTACTTTTTCCATAAATACCTGCTGGAAACATGATGATCCTTGAGGATATTGCCATCTTTTATGTAGACAAGCCTCTTGGCATAGCTTGCGATATTAGGGTCGTGAGTAACTACAACAATTGTTTTCTTATGGTCTTTATGAAGATGCACAAGCATATCCATAATCTGCTTTCCTGTCTTTGAGTCTAAGTTTCCTGTGGGCTCGTCTGCAAGAATTATGTCAGGATCGTTGATAAGCGAGCGGGCTATTGCAACTCTTTGCTGCTCGCCGCCTGACATCTCACCAGGGCGGTTTTTTCCTTTGCCTTTTAATCCGACAAGGTGGAGCAGCTCGACTGCTTTTTTCCTGTCAATATTATTTACATCCCTGAACAGAGTCGGAAGAAAGATATTATCAATTGCTGTCAGATGAGGCATAAGATTGAACTGCTGGAAGATGAACCCAAGTTTTGTGTTTCTTAGTTCAGCAATCTGGTTATCGTCTAAGTGCGTGGTGTTGATGCCTTCAATGAAAACCTGCCCTTTATCTGGCTTGTCCAACAAGCCAGAGATATGCAGCAAAGTAGACTTGCCAGAGCCGCTTGCGCCCATGATTGCAATAAAATCATTCTTCTTGACAGAGAAATCAACACCCCTCAATGCCTCAAGCCTTTCCTTGCCGTTAATATAAACTTTATGAACATTTTTTAAAGTGATTACATCTTTCATATTCTTTCATGTCATTCTTCGTTGTCTCGTTCAATTATTATTTTCTTCTTTTTCCTGTAGCGGTAGTACAAGTATCCTGCAACAAGCAAAACAATAACTATCAAAGGCAATACACTCTTGGTTGTTGTGTCCTTGATTTTGCTTGTGTCCCAGGTTACATTGACATAATTTGTATAGTCATTGTTCAATGCATCCTTATATGTAATTTTCAGTGGAATAATTGTCTTACTGGTTGATATCTGGGCTGAAAACGTCTCTGTAAGATAATCATCTGAATCTAAATCGCCGATATAAATAATGTTGTTTGACTTTACCTTGACTTGCCTTGAATCAAGAACTTCTACATTGAAGAATTTCAAGTCTGATGCTCCGTTATTCACGAATTTCAGTGTTACCTGCTTGCTGCTGCCTGATGACTGCACTGACTCAACAATAACATAGTAACTTGGCTTGTCGCTTATCATTAATGCAATGAATGTTGAGAAACTCTTTTTTGTGCCTGAGCTGTCTGTGTAGTTTATTGCCAGCGGGATTTTGTACAAGCCGGGTGTGGTGTCGGGCAGGGTCATGATTTCAAATGCAATGTTTCCTGTATCGCCTTTTGCAAGGTCTCTTATTTTTTTTACTGTCACGCCGCCAGCAGGTGCTATTGGCATATTCTCTACTTGTATTTCTGCAAGCACGTCTTTTATAATACTCTCTGCATTGTTTTGTATGTTGATGTTTATTGTTGAAAGCTTTCCAATAGGCAGCATTTCTGGAGTTGTAGAAATATTAATGTTGAGAATAGAGTATCTTAACTGGATTTCAATCGGAATCTTGGAAACTATCCAGTAATCCTTGTTCGGGTCGTCTATGCACCAGACTTCAAGGTTCTGCTGTCCTTGTATTGCTTTTTCATCAACCTTGACCTGGAAGTTCAATGAAAACTCGCGTCCAGGAGCGAGTTTTCCTACGCTCTGCTGCTGTTTTCCGTATGCTGAAAATGGGAACTGATTTACAATCTTGCATGTGGCATCAGTAGTATAGTAGCTTGTGCCAATGTTCTTAAGAATGAGGTTGATATTGAACAATTCGCCTGGCTCGACAGGGTAAGGCTCGTAATTAAGTGATGTTACTGTAACTGATGCGCCTGTTGTTTGTCCATAGGTTAAATTCTGTTCAAATGCAGAAGCAAACGTAATTGCAAATAAAAGACATAATCCTATAATCAGCCCTCTTTTATACATAAAGCTTAAAGATAATTTAGATTTATAAAAGTTTAGATATTAGGTGTTATAATTCAACAAGCCATGGACAGCCTCAAGATTCATATTTTGTTACTATAAAAGCAAGAGAAGTAAGGAAGGCTGAATAAAAAATAGAAAGGATTTTATATCCCAGAAATCTTGAATTCTTATGAAGAAGGTTGCTATCCGAAAGGACGCGCTTATTGGAATTGTTGTCGCTGTAGTTGCTGTTGTAATAGTCTTGGCTTTCATGCTGCTTTCAGGCAGGATACCTACAACACCATCTCCTGAAACAGGACAGCCAGGGATTATAGAAAAATCAAATATTTCAATAACAATATCAGGAGTGGGCCAGAAACAAGCAATAGACAAGCCTTATAATAACGTGATACTGGTAATCAGCGGGGCAGCAAATAATGTATCTGTAAGCAAAAATACAACACTCATAAGATTAGTGATAACTGGTGAGGATAATGCAATCATCTTGTGCAAGGACATCCACCAGCCAGAGCTTATCCAGACAAACCCGTATAATACTGTAAACTATCTGGTGTGCTGAGGAAACTAGGAGAGAAAGAGAGATTTTTTCTTTATTACAATAATATTTATAAATCATTGAAAATCTTTAAGACCATGGCATTAACTGCAAAAGAGGTTTCGGCAAGAGTTAGAGAAATGGATTGTGTGACAGTACCAGAATTCTTAAGAAGTTTGAGTGAAGGAGAGAGGGCTAATTATGACAGATATATTCTTGGTAGATTTCCTAAAGTTATGGGAGAAGAAGAGAAAAGATGCAGAGCTGTACATGGATGCTCACTTGATGCTTGTTATGATATGGAACATCCTTCTTGATTAATTATTGAAAAACGTTAAAAGATAGTTTTTTATAATTCTTGATTTTATTACAGACATGAAGAAAATGAGAAAGTGGGTGCAGACTGTTCAGACAGTATCAACAGCTCCTCCTAAGGGAATTTTCACAAAGAAAGCTGGGATAATTGCCAGGACATTAGCAAGGCCTGATGTTAGTCCAAAGGGAATTGGAAGCGCTATCCGAATGCTTCAGTATTTCATAAACCGGGCTGGAAAAGGGCTTTCAAAGACAAGAAGAAAGGAGCTTGAGAAAGCCAAGAAGATGCTGCAGGAAATGAGGGAAAAGAGTTAAAAAGTAAGTGTTCTTAAAGGATTTATGAAAAAAGCGCTGGTAATTGCACTTATTGCATTAGTTGTCATTGGAATTGGGATATGGCTTGTTATGAGAGGTAGCCAGCCTGCAGAGGTTCCAAAAGAGCAGGGAAGCGCAGAAGGCATTGGGGCTGCGATAGTGATTAAAGATTTAAAATTCACTCCCGCGACTGTTAATATAAGAGTTAATGAAACAGTCACTTGGAGAAACGAGGATTCTGTATTGCATGATATAACAATGGACAATGGGCTGTTTGATGTTGATTTAGAAGCAAGTGAAAGTTTTTCTTATATCTTTAACCAGTCTGGAATTTATGATTATCACTGCGACATACATCCTTCAATGAAAGGAAGGGTTGTTGTGTCGTAAGAGCGGAAGAAATAAAAGCTCGTTCTGGAAAACTTAATAAATTGATTAGAATATATGATATAGATGAGAAAAGGGGTTTTGCTTGCAGCTGCAATGCTGGCGGGGATTATTTTTTTATTAATTAATAGAATTTAGTTTACAGGAAAGGCGGTTTTTGGCGTATGCACAGGCACTCTTGACTGCAGTTCAGAACCGATGTTTAAAGGATAAGATGGTAAAACGAAGCAATTACAATATTTTATTTGACAAACTTAGGTAAATTTTTAAACAAATTGATTCTGTTATTATTATGAAAAGGGGCATAATTCTAAACTTATTTATGATATTGGTTTTCATATGTGTTCTTTTAGTCCTGATAAAAGCATTTAATCCTGGTTCTTTAGTGACTGGATTTGTGCAGTATCCGTATTGCGGAGGCGCGGGCAGCAGTTGCTCAACCTGGAATGGAGACGAGCCTGGCTGCACAACCGGAGGATGCACATGGCAGGACAGCTGTTACGGCTCAGTCAGCTGCAGCTCTTTTTGGGATGAGCCAACATGCTCAATTTATGGGTGCTCCTGGAATTCTGAATGTAATTCATGGGAACAAATCTGCACTGAATATGAGCAAATCTGCACTGAATATGAGCAAATCTGCACTGAATGGGATGAATTTGATGAATGCATTTCCTGGACTGACGGAGACTGCATTTCCTGGACTGATGGAGAGTGCATTTCCTGGACTGATGGAGAGTGCAATGGATGGGACGAATACTGTGGAGGCGTGGGCAGCAGTTGCTCAACCTGGGACGGCAATGATATTGATTGCACAACTGCAGGATGTAGCTGGCAGGACAGCTGTTCAGGCTCAGTTGATTGTTCTTTGCTTGGTGACGCGTCGTCGTGCGGTACTTATGGATGCGAGTGGAATATAAATGCTGAGTGCGGAGACACTCTATTAGGAGACACAACCTTGGCAGATGACATGGAATGCGAAGGAGTAAGCGCGACAAGTTATGCATTAGCACTTGGGGCAGAAGGCATAACTCTTGATTGCAATGGTAGTTCGATTACAGGCAATGGAATTGGAATCGGAGTAAAATTCAGTGGAGTTACAGGAGCTACAATCAAGAACTGCGAGATTTCTGGATTTAGCCAGGGAATACTAAGCGGCAATGCAATGACCAGCAGCAACTACATTCTTAATAACACTGTCTATAATATCAGCCAGTATGGCATTGCAATCAGGCAGGCGAATGATTATACTATTCAAGACAATGAAGTGAGCAATTCCAGCATAGGAATAAGGGTTGTTGCATCTTCAGGCAGTATAATATACAACAATACAATAATTAATCCTCTTGATAAAGGAATTTCCCTTTCTAATGCAGAAAACAGCAATATAACAGGCAACACAATCCAGAATGCTGATGTCAATGGGATTTATCTTTATACAACTGGAGGAGGTACAAATAATCTTGTACAAGAAAATACAATCTCATTGTCAGAAACAGATGTAACTCCCTTGTCCAAGTTTGGAATGGTGATTGAGGATGAGAGCAATGAAATTTATGATAACATAGTTGACTGCACAAGCCTAAATCCAGATTACCCTCATGTTGGAATTTGGATATCTGGCGTAGGTGGTGCTGCTGAAAACAATGTTTTTTCAGGAAATGAAATATTTAATTGTGATTATGGATTTGATGTCTGGGGTGCAGATTATTTTGAAATTAGTGATGAGGATTATCATGATAATACTTATGGTGCTCACTTGCAAGGCGCTGGAACCAGCTCGACATTGCCTTTGATTGAAAATTCAAGGATTTATGACAATTCGCATGGAGTTTATGCTGAGATGAGTTCTTATGTGAATATAGTAAACACAAACTTCACAAATAACATAGGCAGCGAAGGTAGAATGACTGGACTTCATGTAAGCAGTGATTCATCAGCATATGTGACTAATGGAAACTTTGAAAGCAATGGAGACTATGGAATTTATGATGTAAGCCCAGAGTCTGTTTACTGGACATTGACAGAAGATACTTATTGCACAAACAATAATATTCAAATTGCCAATGGCTGGATGGTTCCTATGGGTGGAAGAATAATTGCAGATAACTGCACTATAACTATCAATGGAGAGATATTGAATCTTAGTGCAGGGGAAACAGGAAGCTACAAGGAAGCATTTGACGAATCTATAAGCACTGAATTTGGAAATTCAAGCTATGGTGTTACTGGAGAGATTCACACTGATGCTGGAAACTATGCTGGAGACTTGATTGTTGATTTCTATGAAGAGAATCCAGGAGGTTCTGGATTTTATTTAACTGGGCTTGGAGTGTGGGTTGATGCTTCCTTGAGTCCAGAGCCTGCTGACTTGTCATGGTGGATGTTAAAGATATATTATACTGATGAGGACTTGGCTGCTTCTGGAATTGATGAAGACAGCTTGGAAATACAGTTTTATAATGCTACTGATGATACTTGGTACAGGGAAGCAAACCAGGGAGTTAACAAGGATGAGAATTATGTCTGGGCTAACTTGACTCACTTCAGCATATTTGGGATATACGGAAATGCAGGAACTCCTTCTATAGGCGGAGGCGGCGGAGGAGCAACAATTATTCCCGCAAATGCCACAAATGTAACAAGCAATGTCAGTGTTGAACAGCCAGAAGCTCCTGAAATTCCTGAACAAGCTCCTGGAGCTGAAGAAAAGCAGGCTGAGAAGCCAAAGTTATTGCTTTGGCTATTAGCATCAATAATCATCCTGGCTCTAATGATAGTGATTGTAACTGCTTATAGGCATGCAAGCAGGCGGCAAGCATTAAGAAAGGAGATTGCTGAAACAAGGGAAGTGTAGGAAGCGAGCCCGCCAGGGGCGAGCGAGGAGAAAGGGTTAAATAATTCTATTAGCTACTAAATAGAAGAACTAACATGAACTATAAAATTATGGCAATACTTTATTCTGAGAAAGGAAACTTCTTGCTATTAAGAACCAATCCAAAATGGATGAAATGCGATGTTTGGTTTGTTGTCACAGGCGGCATTAAAAAAGGAGAAAGTGAAAGGGAAGCAGTAATCAGGGAAGTAAAAGAAGAAACAAGCCTGGAGATTCTAGACATCAGGGAGACAGGGCACATAGAAGAATATGAATGGCCTAAAAACTCTGGAAAAATGCATAGTGAAAAAGTGTTTTTGGTTAAAGTTAAAGAAGCAATTCCTAAGCTAAGCGGGGAGCATCTCGAGTTTAAATGGTTAAACAAGAAAGATTTTCTGGATAAAATAGACTGGAATGAGGAATATAGCAGCAAACAGAAGTTAAAAGAGATTTTGGGATAGGAAGCGAGCCCGGGGGCAGCCCAAAAACGCAAGATTTATAAATGTTATAACATTGTTATAACAATGAAACAAGAACTGATAAAGCCAATAGTAAGAGTAGGAAACTCTGCAGGAATTATCCTTCCTAAAGAATGGCTTGATGGAAAAGCAAGGGTAGTGCTGATTGAGAAACCGGTTGATATAAGGCGCGATGTCCTTGAAATTTTAAAGAATTACCTAGAAGATATTGCTGGAATTTACATTGTTGGAAGTTACGCAAGGGGCGAACAAACCAGCGAGTCTGATGCAGACATACTGGTTATAACATATTCCACAAACAAGCATATAAAATCCGGCAAATATGACCTTCTTCTTGTATCTGAAGATGTTATAAAAGAGAAGCTTGAGAATGACGCTTTTCCGATACTGCCAATGCTCATTGAGGCAAAAGCAATTTTAAACCAGGAATTAATCGGGAAGTATGCCAAAACCAAATTAACAGGGAAGAACCTCAAATATATTATTGATACAACAAAATCTGCCCTGAATATGGTAAAAGAAGATATAAAATCCTCCTTGCAATTAAACCAGGATGCAAGTGATGCTTCTGCGTATTCCTTGATATTAAGATTAAGAAGCTTGTATATTATTGATTGCATAAGAAAAAACAAGTCTTGGAGCAAGAAAGAATTTCTTTCCATGATAAAAAAGACAACAGGCTCGTTAAAGGCATATGAAGGATATGTTCATGTCAAAAATGATAAGAAGGCAGATTACAAACTGCCTGTCAAGGATGCTGAGAATTTATCAGAATTAGTGGACAAAAAATTAAAGGAGATTGAAAAATGGCTAAAAGAGAAAAAAGAATAGAAAAACAAATTCAGGGCTTGTTAAATCAGGCAGGAAGGCACATGCTTAAAGTTAATCTTGAAGCTGGAAGAAAAGACACAACAAAGGAATACTGGCTGAAAGAAATTGAAAGATTTGAGAAACGGGCGGGGGAAAGAGCCAGCCTCCTGAAGAAATTGATGCGCAAGAAGTCATTGAAATAAGAGTAGGAAGCGAGCCCGAAGGGCGAGCATGGAAGTTACGAGAAAGCGAAATATTTATATACTAAGTAAGAATAATCTTACTATGACAGAAATAGAAATAACCAGGATGAGCTCAAAAGGCCAGGTAGTGATACCTATTGAGATGAGAAAGGATATCAGAGAAGGGGAGAAATTACTTATCATAAAGAGTGGCAATCAGATAATTCTCAAGAAAGCGAACAAAATGGATGAGCAAATGAAAGAAGACATTGAATTCGCAAAGAGAACAGAAGAGGCATGGAAGGAACACGAAAAGGGCAACTTTAAGACTCTTGAGTTTGATGATTTCATGAAAGAACTCAAAAAATGGTGAAAGTCAGCTTTGATGAGAAGTTCGAGCGGCAAATCAAGAAATTAAAGGATTCTTCTGTGAAAGAACAGGTTGGGAAGCTTATTTGCAAGATAAGGGACAATCCTGAAACAGGGAAGCCGATGAGGTTCAGCAGGAAGGGAACAAGAGAGGTTTATGCAGGCTCATTCAGGCTTTCATATGCATTTAACATTGAAAGGGACGAGATAATTCTCCTGGATTTCTATCACAAAGACAAGCAGTAGTTGTTGAGGAAGCGAGCCATCAGGCGAGCGGAAGGGTTAAACCTTTTTGATTTTTACTTTTTCTTGCAATACGGACAGCCGTTATATTCTGCGCTGTACAATCTTTTGCAGAAGCGGCATCTTATCTTTTTGCCTGACTTTAACTCTTCTTTGTCTTTAGATTTTGTTTTTGAAACTTTTGCCTGGGGTGCTTGACTTGGCGAGGAAACTCCCGCATCCTTTTCAAACAGCTTAAAAAGATTATTTATTATCATAAACGCCCCAATTACTGCAAATAAAATAAGTATGCCCTGTGTTGTGGGGTCGGTTAATGATGCCTCTTGCCTTAGATACCCTATTAAAGGCCCTGCTACAAACCCGATTCCCAGGATAAGCCCGATTATATTTCCGACTTTCACCCTCTTTTTCTGGGTAATCTGGGATTTTGAACTTCCTGATTCTTGCTTCTGCTCAGGACTTTTCACTGAACTTACCCATATAATGCACGCAATTGAAATTATCATGCATACAAGGGGAGAACGAGTAAAATAATAAGCAGCCAGGTTTCCCACAATCACAATACCCATGGCGGGATTATTCTTTTTCTTTATAGCTGATGAGGCTGCTATAATCATAAGAAGGATTGTAAGGCCATTAACTGCCCATTTAATGACTTCGCTGGTTGCCTGAATATCCATAGAATACTTTAGTTTATGCTATTTATTAATATTTTGTTTCAGCGAGCCATCAGGCAAGCGAAGCGAGCCCGCCAGGGCGAGCGTGCGGTGGGTTTTTATACCAACCCTCTTAATTAAATATCATGAAGCTAAAATTAAATTGGTATTGGGGATTTTTAGGAATGCTGGGATTCCTGGGTTTTAAAGACCCTCTTTATTATGCTTTTTTCGCGTTCTTCTTATTTTTTCTTGAACCGATTTTAAAATCCAAGAAGTGGGGAAAGGGTTAAAAATAACATCGTCATTACCTGTTTATGGCTTATGCAGTCTACACAACTGAAAGCTTTGAAAAAGAGATTGAAAAACTTTCTGAAGCAGACAAAACAATGATTCAGAAGATATTTCTTCAATTAAAAGATAATCCTTATGCCGGAGATCAAATAAGATACAGATTTTTTCGTGAGAAAAGAATAAGAGAAAAAAGAATTTACTATCTTATTTATGATGATTTATCTGCTGTCTTGGTTGTTGCTTTTGGCGGGAAGAAGGCACAGCAGGAAACAATTGATGAAATAATCAAATTTCTTCCAGAATTCAAAAAGTATTTAGAGAATCTATCAAAACAATAATTAAAATGGTTTAGCTTTCTGAAAA
>Ga0315289_10001876_pt1 | contig 32626 bp, 26 predicted proteins | sample YL17G11_40_MG_FD_203452 | JGI IMG/M metagenome (GOLD analysis project Ga0315289, IMG submission 203452) | Sediment microbial communities from Yellowstone Lake, YNP, Wyoming, USA - YL17G11_40 | ecosystem: Environmental > Aquatic > Freshwater > Lake > Sediment | place: USA: Wyoming | collected... | reverse complement strand
GGGTCCCTCACATCGTAACGGACTACCGCGCCCGGAAGCTTTTCGGTAATCGGACGCAGCCGCTCGGCAATCTGCTTCGGCGAGACGCCACGGTCCTCCTTATTCACCAGCTTGACAAACAGCATCCCCCGGTACGTCTCCATATCGCCGATGATCTGCTGGGCGCCGGCCTCGTCGACCACCCCCCACCGCACATAGATATCCCGACTCTCCGGCACGTGGCGACTCACAATCTCGTGAATCTGCCGGCCCACACGACCGGTCCGCTCGTACCTCGTGCCCACCGGCAGCTCGAACTCCGCCACCATCTGGTTCTGGTCTTCCTGCGGGAAAAACTCCCGCCCGACGAACAGGGACAAGCTCAGGCACCAGGCGAAAATCAGCGCACTGGAGGCCAGCACGGTTTTGCGGTGGCGAAGCGACCACGCCAGCAGCGCGCTGTAACGATCCTCGATCCAGGTCAGGACCTTCTCGCCACTGCGGAAGAAGAGGCTCTGCCGAGGCGACCGGCCTTTCTCTTCGCTCCGGAGGAATTTCGAGCAGAGCATCGGCACGAGCATCAGCGACGTCAGCAGGGAGGCGGCAAGAGCCATCGTGATGATTATGGCGAACTGCCCGAAGATGATCTCCGTGATGCCGCCCACGAACACGACGGGCACGAAGATGGCGATCGTTGTCAGTGTGGAGGCCATCACGGCCACGCCCACCTCGTTCGTGCCGTCCATCGCGCTTTCGCGCACGGTGCGGCCTTTTTGCAGATGGCGGTGGACGTTATCGACCACCACGATGGCCGCATCCACGACCTCCCCGACCGCGACGGCCAGCGCGGCCAGGCTCGTCGTATTGATCGTATAGCCCGCCAGATACATCAGCAGGAAGGTGATGACCAGCGACGTCGGAACCGAGGTCGCCACAATCCAGCTCGCACGCCAGCTCCCGAGGAAGAACAGGAAGACCAGAAACACGCCGGCGATGGCCCACAAGACGTTGTCCCGCAGGTTCTTCACCGAGGCCATAATGAACTCGGAGTTGTCGATAACGACCTTCGTCTCGACGTCCGGCGGCAGGTCTTTCCTTACTTCCTGCAGTTTGGCGCGCACGGCCCGGGCGACGTCAACCGTGTTGCCGCCGCTCTGTTTTTGAATCATGATGGCCGTGGCCCGCCGGCCGTTGAGGCGGACATCGTACACCCGCTCCTTGAACGAGTCCTGGACCTCGGCCACGTCTTTCAGCTTGACGGGAATGCCGCCCCGCGCGGCGACGACGACCTCGCCGATCTCTTCCAGGCTGGCAAACTCCTCGGGCGTGCGCACGAGGAAATCCTGGTAGCCGCTGCGGATGTTGCCGCCGGGCACGCTGATGTTCTGCGACGCCAGGATCGACAGGAGCTGCCCGACCGACAGGTTCATCGCGGCGAGCCGGTCGTGGTCGAGCTCGACGCGGATCTGCCGCCGCAGGCCGCCATGGACCGACGCCGCCGCGACCCCCTCGACGCGTTTGAGCGGGTCGGCGATCTGATCTTCCACGATCTTCTCCAGGCGGGGGTAGCTGTCCTCGGCCGTCACGCCGATGATCATGATCGGCATGGCATCGATATCGAATTTGAAGACAACGGGCGTTTCGGCCTCTTCCGGCAGAAGCTCCTTGACCATATCGAGCTTCTCCCGCACGTCGTTGGCCGCCTCGTCGATGTTCTGCCCCCACTGGAACTTCAGCGTGACCGACGCGACCCCCTCCTTCGAGACCGAAAGCACTTCATCGACCCCGGAAATCGTGCTGAGGATATCCTCGATCGGCTTGGTGAGGAGCGTCTCGATCTCCTCCGGCCCCGCCCCTTCGTAGAGCGTCACGACCGAGATGGCCGGAATTTCGATTTGGGGCAGCAGGTCGATCCCCAGCCGCGTCAGCGACATCAGCCCCAGCACGACCACCGCCACGAAAATCATGAGGACCGTCACGGGCCTGTTGACCGAGAACTGCGCCAGCCTCATCGAATATCCTCTAACCGCACGACCTCGGTGCGGATCCCGTCCGCCAGATCATGCATCCCGTTGACCACAAGGCTCTCGCCCGGCCGCAGCCCCGCCGCAATCTCGTAGCGCACCCCCCTCCCGCAACCCGATCTCCACGATCCGCTTGCGGGCCGTCCCGTCCTCGACCACGTAGACATAGGGCTTGTCCATCTGGCCGCCGAGAATGACGTCGCGGGGGACGACGACCACATTGTCCCGGTGATCGAGGACCAGCACCACGCGGGCGAACATGCCGGGCCGAAGCAGCAATTCGTCGTTCTGCAGCCGGACCTCGACCGGGATGCTGTGGGTCTGCTCGCCGAGCGCGGGATAGACCGAGTAGACCGCGGCCTCGAACGTGCGCTCCTTGAATGCATCGACGATAATCCGGACGGGCATCGCCTGCCTGATCTGCGACCCGTACCGCTCCGGCACATGCACCAGGACTTTCACGGTCCGGATGTCGGCCAGACTGACGATACGCTGCCCCATTGTCACGAGATTGCCTTCGTCGATGTGTCTGGCCGTGATGATACCGTCGATCGGCGACACGATGGTGGACTCGCGCAGATTGATCCGCGCCAATTCGAGATTTGCCTGGGCCAGGTTCAGGCCTGCGGCCGCCAGCTCGGCGGCCGTCACGGCCTGGTCTTTCGCCTGCTCCGGCACCGAGGCCTTTTCAAACAGCCCGAGGGCGCGGTTCTTCTCGCGCTGCGCCTCGGCGGATTGCACCTCTTTGGCCGTGACCTCGGCCTCGGCGGCGGCGACCTGAGCCAGGTGCACATCGTGATCGATCACGGCCAGTCGCTGGCCCTGGGTGAGAGACAGGCCGACCTCGACGGGCCGGTGGCTCCCATCCGGCATCGTCACCGACAGCGACTCGATTCGCCCGGCGACTTTCGGAGCCACCTCCACGCGCCGGTTCGCCACGATCCAGCCGGTCAGTTCGAGCGTCTGCTCGACCGACCCCGTGCCGACCGGTTCCACCTCGACGGGCACCGGCCGCTCCGTGACCGGCGCCTCGGCGGGTTTCCGCGTATACCCCAGCCAGAAAGTGACGAAGACCGCCGCCAGGGCGGTCAGCCAATAGAGTGTGCGTCTAACCGTTCGCATCCTGCTCGTCCCCGCCCGTCGTCTTTTCCGGCGCTGGACCTGCTGTTTCCGTATTCACAATCGTGCCCATCGCCCGCTGTACGGCCAACTTGGAGACGACGTGGGCATGGATCGACTGATAGTAGTTCACGCGTGCGGTGGTCAAGGCTGACTGGGCGTCGATGACCTCCACCTGGGTGTTGATGCCCTGCTCGTAGCCCACTTCCGCCAGTCGCAGACCCTCCGTCGCCCGCGTCAGGTTCAGCCGCTGCGATTGGACGAATTCCTCCGCGTCCTTCATGCTCAAAATAGCTCGGGTCAGATCGAACAAGGCCGTCTCCTCCGCATCGACCAAGCCGATCTGCGCCTGCCGGAGCCGGGCCTTCTCCTGCATGATCGTGCCTTCCCGTTGGAAGCCGTCGAAGATTGGCCACGCCCCCAGGACTCCCGCCTGCCAGATTCGGCCCCACGCGTTGGTGCTGCTGCCGAAGGCCGTCGGGCTGGGATTGGCCCACGTATTGGTAAAGTACGCGCTGACGTTCGGCAAATACCGGCTGCGCGCGATTCGGAGCTGCTCGCGCTGCTGACGAATCTGATACTCCTGGCTGTACAAATCGGGCCGATTTGTGAAGGCCGTCTGGACCGCTTCGTCCATGGTCACCTCGGTGGGTGCGAACACAAATTCATCCGAGAGCACGAAGTCGCTGTCCTGCGAGACCCCCATCGTCTTGATGAGATTGGCCCGGGCAATGTTGATCGCGTTCTTGCTTCGAATCAGGTCGGCCTCGAAGTTAGACAGCTCGACCTGGGCCCGCAAGACATCGAAATCGGAGACTACCCCGCCGGCCCGCCTCTTTTCCACGTTGTCCAAGTGCACCTTCGCAGCGCGCACGGCATCCGTGCTGATGTCAACCAGATGCTGACTCAGCAGCAGGTTGTAGTAGGCCGTCTCGGCGGTGTAGACCACATCCTGTGTGGCGGCCCGAATCGTCTGGTCGGCCAGCAGCGATGATAACCGGGCCAGTTGCACCTGGGCCGTGATGGCCCCGCCCGCATAGATCGGCTGCATCACCGTCAGGGCCGCTGAGTAGTTGTTCAAGGTGCCGATCTGCACGTGCTCCGGTGGCATCCCGGGAAACGCAATGTCGAACGACGGAACCAGCTCCTCGCGCCGATACTGGGTGGACAGCGCGAGGTTGGGCAGGTACGCCGAACGAGAGCTCACAACTTGGCCCTCGGCAATGGTTCGCTCCTCCAGCGTCCGTTGGAGCATCTTGTTATGGACGAGCGTCAGTTTGACCGCATCCGCGACGCCCAGCTTGCCGCTGATGCGCGGCTGCAAACCGGTTTCCTGAGCCTTGTGGCTTTCCCACTGGCGGTAGGCCGTCTCCCGCGAGAGACCGACATCCCGGGCCATCTCCTCGCGGCTCTCACATCCCCCAAAAACCATCGACCACGCGGTCAACGAGACGAGAAAACAAGTTGTTGCTTTCGGCGCTCTCATACTCTCCATCTACTCAAAAACAGACTCGAAATCTCCCCCATGGGTTCCACACAAATCGGTCACCGATCGTGGATGATTGATTCTTGTCTGGGCACGGGAGCGTCTTTCCCCTGACCGGTTATCAATCATCCATCGTTAATTACAGTCATCAATGGTCTATCATCAATTCCGTGATGAGCACCTCCACGGATGTGCCCGGCAGCAGCGGCTTGCCGTCCGCAGTGTCGAGGGGCCTCGGAATCTCCACCACGACCGGAATCCGCTGCGAGGCCCGGTCCACCTGGCCCCCCGTGCGAGGCATCTCCGTTCATTATCGTTCTCCTGCTTCCTCCGCGTAGGCACGAATGCCCGCCGCGGAGAATCGGACGACGTGATCCACCATCTCATCGAGGTCAATTTTCGGCAGCTCCGGATGATCGCTTTCCTCGAACATCTCCTTGGCACATACCGTGTGAATCAGTTGCCCAACGATCAAGAGAATGACCATGCGAACGTTGGTTTCATTCAGCCAGGGACAAATCCTGAGCAAGGCCTGACTCAGGGCAGCCATCACCGGCACGATCATCTCCGTAAGAAACATCTCCCGCGGAAGATGGGGATCGATCATCTCCCGGGCCATGAGATTGATGAACCGGCAATTCGAGCCGCCACCGACCAGCGGCTCGATGAAAGAGTTCGCGTGGGACCGCAACAGGTCCTCCAGTTGTGGCTGACTGCTGCCCGACATGACCTTCTCGATACTGGCAAGGCGGCTGTCCCGCATGAAGGACAGCCGGCGACGCCAGATCTCAAGATAGAGGTTGTCCTTGCCTCCAAAATAGTAGTTGACCGAGGCGACATTGCACCCGGCGGCCGCAGCTATATCACGAACGCTTGTCTCATTGAAACCCCGTCCACAAAAAAGCTCCTCCGCGGCCTCTATCAGCTTGTTCTGAACGGTCTTCTCGCTGATATCGCCATGCATGCCTTCGTTGGATGTCACCATGGTCATACCTCCAAACAAGCGTTTCATACACACATTTTAAACGTTTGTTTGAAAAGTCAATAGGCGTTTGCGAATTATCTTCCTGAGCCCACCGTGATTGAATGTAACTCTTTGCATTATCTAGGCTTAGCTAAAACCGCCCTGCGGCGTGCCCGAGAACAGGTTCCCTCGGCCTCCGTTCATACCCTCGCGTGCCGAATGCGGGCGGGCTGGAGCGAGAAGTGTTTGGCTGAAATTCTTTCAAAAACGGTTGACAGTAGGGGCTTAGGCCGGCTATAGTCGATTTCTTACGGAACCCGGGGCCGTAGCTCAATTGGTTAGAGCATCGGACTGTCGATCCGAAGGTTGAGGGTTCGAGACCCTTCGGCCTCGTTCGTTAAGATGTGGGCTCCAAAGCACTTACGCTTCGGAGCCTTTTTTCTTTGTCTGATTCAGAGGGGGCGCGCAACAGGTGCGCAACAGAATTGCCCTTGCGTGAGGCTTCCGAAGCCATTCGGGCGCGGTCAATTGCATCCGGCCGAACTGCCAAATAGAACTGCCTTGTGGTCTCAAATTTGGCGTGTCCGGCCAGCCGCATGACCTCGAATTCACTGAGCCCCTGAGCAAGCCAGTTGCTCAGGCAGGTTCGCCGAAGATCGTGAAACGTGCCTTCCTCAATGGACGCCAGCACCCTGATTCGGTCGAAATGGTCGCAGAAGTTGTCCAGGGGCGAGCGTCCATCTTCGACGGTCCACTTGCCCGCCTTGCGGCGTTCCTGGATATGCTCATACCGAGAGGCGGGAAGGAAGACATATGGACAGCCTTCCGGCTGCGAAGCGTGATGCTCGGCCAGCATCCCGATCAACTCCCCTGTCAACGGAAGTGTTCGGCGGTCCGTATCCTTGATATGCCATTCCCATGTTTCCTTGCGGTCCTTCTTCGGGGAAACATCGACAGTCTGCTTCGCAAAGTCGATGTCCCGCCAAGTGGTGTTCATGAGTTCTCCCCGCCGCATGCCCGTATCGAGAGCCATACGAACAAGAAGCTCCCATTTCACCGGAGAGCGACTCACTTCATACTGCCTTGCGGCTCTCTGGAGCGCATCGCATTGACTATCTGTGAACACACGAATCTTCCGCTTCGGGGCCTTCGGCTGCTTGAGCCTGCGAAGAGGATGTCGGTCGAGTTGTCCCCGATCTTCGGCAAGCTGAAACACTCTCTTCAAGTGCCTCACCTTTTTCGCGACAGTGGCGGCAGAAGCTTTCTGGTCGAAACAATACCTGATGAACCGTTCACCGTGCTCGTACCGCACGTCTTGAACGTCGATGTCACCAACGCACTTGACGAAATCGTTCATCACTTTCTCAGTCTCTCTGAGGGTACTTGCCCGAACCTGTCCCTTCGTGCGTGTCAAGCTGTCCTGAAAGAAGTCAGTGAGCTTCATTGATACGGGGCCGACAACATCCGCCCGCAACTTCAGTTCCATTTCTCGCCTCTGGCTTTCGGCTTCGCGCTTGTCTGCATGACCGAGTGACATTTGCCGTCTCTGTCCTTGGCGGTCAACGTAGTCAAGCATGTACCGAAAGGACTTTCCATCACGCGAGGGCCTCATCCTAAGCCTTACCAGCTCTTGCATCGTCTACCTCCTTTCCGATGCTGGCAACCGGCTTGGGTTGGTCCATGCGTGATTGTACCAGATCGACGCAGGCGGTTGAAGCTCATTTCGCATAGGTGGTGTTCTCATCTATCCATCGGGTGACAGCTTCAAGCGGATAGAGGGCCTTGCCGCACAGATGGATTCGCGGGAGTCCGCGCGTTCGCTTGAGGTTTTCAATGACGTTGTGACGATCCGCCGCATTGCTGACTTCGGGTATCCTGAGAAGACGAATGACTTCTTCTTCGGTCAGTAGCAACGGGCAGGGTGTGAACCCGCCTTCTCCATCGGGCAAGACGGGTGAAGGATTGCCCGTCAAGCCGCTTCGTTCGTTTGTGTGAATCATTTCCATGAGCATCATTGTGGTAAAAAGGGCATCCGACATTCAGAGTTAATGCCGGAACGCCTCACAAATATAACTCTTGAGCAGTCAAGGGTTTATATTTGCGGGGGTCGTCTCATAGCTTGCGTGCAACTATCTTCTTCGATTTTGCCCGGAGCAGCGATTCTTCCAGGGCGATTACCTCACTAAGCAGATACCGGACAATGCCCTTCTGTCCTTTCCCCAGATGGAGTCGAGTGAGACCCGCACGTCGGGCAATTCGGTCCACACTTGAACGGGAGCATCTCCATCGGTGTGACAGTTCCTTGGGTGACAGGTACGGCGATTCTGCCGACTGTTCTTTCTGGCTTACCATTGCGTCATTCTCCTTCTCACGCTTCAATTTCTCCCTGAAGTACATCTCGAATGGCTTGACAATCTGACCGATGGGAAGAGGCTCAGCCCGAAGCAATTTCCGCACTTCTGCATCTGTTATGCGATTCAGTTCCATGCGTATTTACACTCTTCCATATCTGGAAACAGCTTCATGATCTTCTGCCGCATCAAACGTGCAGGACCGCCACGTATCCAGGTGGTCTCATATCCTCCGGGGCAATGGTTGCCATGTTGTGAATGAACAACATGACTATCGGGGTTAGAAGGCGGGTGTGCACAAGGAGAGACCGGACATTTTGTCAGATGGATTTGTCCGGACTTTGTTCCTGCGTTGGCACGGATTTTGCGGCACAACCGGAGAAGAAGGGAGACTCCGACCATTTCTCCTTGTTCCTTCTGACAGCCTTGCGCCATTGGTCTGATTTCCGGTTGATGTCGGGATCGCTGTGAACTCTCTTCCCTGGAGGCGCGAGGTCACGCGCCAGCGCGTCAAACAACTGGCCTATCTGGCTTGGACTCAAGGGGCTACCAAAAGCCTCGCTCATCTTCGCTATCAGTCCGGCGGTGTTGGCCTTGGCCTCATACACATCGTACTTAACGAGACGGGGCTGTTTCGCCATTGCCCTACGAATGCGCTCAAAGTCAGGACTTTCGCTATCCTCACTCATTCGCGCCCATACCCTCCCGATGCGAGGCACCTGCAAGACATTCCTGTCTAACAGTACGAGCTTTTCCAGCGCCTCCGCATCACCATTTCTTGCCCGTCGAAACAATGGCATGAATGGTTCAAAATGCACAAGCCAGCATTCCATCCAGATACGAAAGAGGAAAGCAACCTCGATAGGCGCGTCCATAGAGGTGGGACGATCCGTATCAGTACCATCCCACATATGCTTGGCGTACTCGAATGCCAGCGCCTCAAGCTTCTCAAACAGATGGGAATACAAGGCGCTCTGAAATTCCTCTGGGGGCACGTCCGGCACCTTCATCCGGTCGAATGAGGTCGTGTCCTTCGTGGCAACATAAGCATTGATCGCGGCGAAGAAGCTGGCGATGGATTCATTGTACTGGAAATCCTCAAACCCGGAGAACTCCACATATCCGAGCGAACCTCTCAGGACCTGCTTGGGTTTGGAGTAGAGCCTTGTCCATTGCTCAAATTCGGCTGCGGTGAAGCCTGGAAGCACTTTGCCCGTGTACATGTCAGCGGACGTACGGTAAATGGAATCCCGCACAAGCGCCAGAAAGACACTGAGCAATCCCAAAGGTCGGGGCTTGTCCTTCATCCACTCTCTTACATTCTTCAACTGCATAGCAGCAGGATAGCATGAAACACAGGGAAAACAAGAGACGCACGGGCACTGCCAGAGACATACCGAGAACATGGTGAATCTGGCGGGTTCATCGGGGCAGAATACCCCGGAAACATACCCTGGTTTTGCAGGTAGTTTGATTTCTTTGATTCCCTTGATTTCCCTCAAATGCCAGGTAGGAGCGGGATTTTACCACGTTTTCCAGGGTACGAGCGGGCTGCAGGGCTTGACGGGGGCTTTCTATGCCCTATCATTATCCCCCGGCGAAGGTAGGTTCTCCGATTGGAAGGGAGAGTATGGCCCTGAATGCCACACGGACGGTTGGCACATAGATGCCCTCCGAACGCACGCGGGTCCCCCGTATTGAGAGTCGAGCTATGCCAGATTTTGCAGACAGGACTGCGGCTATCTACAATAGGAGATGAGAACCTCGACCAGTCCCGGTTTCGCATGTACGCTTATGGTCCTTTTCTTTTTTCTTGCACTCCGTGTGACCCGCAGTACAATGGTAGCACAGCGTTGGATTTGCCCGCACAGATGAGAAAAGCAGATGAGTGCCTATTCATTCGACGGAGGTCCTGTATGGCCCGAAAGGTATTCTACAGTTTTCACTACAAACCAGATTGTTGGCGGGCGTCGATGGTCAGAGAAATGGGCGTGATCGAGGGGAACCGGCCATGCTCTGACAACGACTGGGAGACGATCACAAAAGGAGGCGATGAGAAGATCAAGAAGTGGATCGCCGCGCAGATGGAAGGGAAGTCTTGCGTCGTTGTTCTGATTGGCTCAAACACCGCCGGCCGGAAGTGGATCATCCACGAGATCGTAGAGGGCTGGAATGCCGGTAAAGGCGTCCTGGGTATCCACGTGCACAACCTGAAGGACGAGGAAGGGAGACAATCCACAAAGGGATCAAATCCATTCGCGAGCATTAATTTCAAGGATTCAGGCAAGGCGCTCTCTTCGATAGTCAAAACATATGATCCGCCCTATTCGATCAGCACGAGCGCTTATAGTTACATCAAGACGAACTTGGCGGACTGGATTGAGGAAGCAATCTCCATTCGCGGTTAATCGTAAGGAGGGCAAGTATGCCTGACGAACACTCCTACGGCGGGGATTCACCGGCTGTGCAGGCCCACCTCGGCATCATTCAGTCGGTCATCCAGAGAATGGCGGCGAACAGCGCATCGTGTAAAGCATGGTGCATCACGCTTGTTGCGGCGATTCTTGTGATCGTCGCCGACAAAGGCAAACCCCGCTATGCGCTGATCGCAGCTATCCCCACACTACTCTTCCTTGTACTCGATGCATATTACCTCGCGATTGAGAGGTGCTGTCGGCATTCGTACAACGAGTTCATCGAAAAGGTTCATAGCGGGCGGGTCGTTTCTGCCGACTTGTATGCGGTTGAACCGAAGGGCTCTCTCCCCAGGACCTTCGCTCAGTCGCTTCGCTCATTCTCGATCTGGCCCTTCTACACGACCTTGGGCGTGATGATTTGGTTATCCATGCGGCTCGTCATATTCTGAGCGGGCAGCGTAGCCACGGGATGGCGGGGAGTGCAGGGGCCTTTTTGACTGGACGATGGGAGAGTGTCTTGACGATATGACCAGTGTTGATAGGATGAACCCGGCCCAGACGACTGGTTGATTTTGAATCGCAGGGAGGTATAGGTAGGATGCCGGACCCAAGGGTCACAGAACGCACGTTTTACCCGGCGCTCATGGAGGTTATCCGCGAGAAGGGCGGACAGGGAGTACAGGAAGTCCAGTTCAATTCCGTCCCCGATATTCTCTTTGAGCTTGCGGGCAGTCCATGGCTTCTTTCCGTAAAAGTCGGTGAGACTCCGGCTATTATCAAGGATGCCTTCCTACAGTATCTACGCCACAAGGAAGAAAGCCACAGCGAACGATTTGGCATGTTGGTCCTCTTGCCGGAATCAGTCCGGCGCGTAACCGCGACTGAGGACAGCGTTAGGCAGGCCGTTGCCCAAAACACCGTGACTGCCCTAATAGACGCCGGAGATGTAAAAGAGGAGTTGAGGGACAGACCGTTCTCGGCTGTAATTGACTTTTTGGTGTCTGACGTGATGCAGCGGCTCGCCCGCGCGGAGGGGACATACTATGGGCTTGGCTTAGTGATTTCTCTTCTACAACAACAAGTCACTGAGATGATGCAGCAGATACACGTAGAGGAAAGCACCCTCCTTAGCTTAGTGACCGACCGCCATCTGCTGTCCGATCTTGGGCATTTGAGCCAACGAAACGCTGAGGCAGTCGCTCGCTTTCTGGGATCGTACATCTTTCTCAGCCAAGTCCTGTTCCTTCGCCTGTTAGCTGCCACAAATCCCGGCCTCATCCCGATCCAAACCCCTGCAACCCATGCGCGGCTCCGTCGCGCCTTCGCCCATATTCACGCGATCAATTATCGGCCAATATACAGGCTCGACGTGCTCGACACGATTGACGAAAGATATCTGAGAGACACGTTTGACCTGTTGTGGGGTCTCGAAGTTGAGCGCGTCCGCTACGAATTGCCGGGTCGGATTTTCCATGAGTTGATGCCTACAGAGATTCGTAAGATGCTGGCCTCCTTCTACACCAGGCCACATGCGGCGGATCTTCTGGCACGGTTGACACTTGACCACAGTACCGCGACGGTGTTCGATCCGGCCTGTGGGTCAGGGACCATCTTGACTTCTGCATACAGACAAAAACTCCGGTTGTTCAGAGCAGAACGGAGGCCGGGCAATCCACATAAGCGTTTCTGCGAGACCGAAATCTTCGGGGCAGATATCATGCCCTTCGCGGTTCATCTGACCTGCGCCAATTTGTCCGCTATGGACACGGCCACTCTGATCGAAGGAACGCAGATAATACAAGGTGACAGTCTCAGGCTTAGGCACGCGAACTATGTCCCTGGAGTTAGCGAGACCCTGTTTCCCCAAGTAGCTGTAGCACAATCCCGCCAAGAAGAAGAACGTGAAGTGGAACTCGGACCTATGGATGCCGTCCTTATGAACCCCCCATTTACAAAGGTGGAGCGGGGAATAAGGCAGTTTGTTGATATGGTCACGTTCCACGATAAGTGCGGCGGTGAGGTTGGGCTGTGGGGCCATTTCATCTTTCTGGCAGAAGCGTTTCTAAAGCAAGATGGTGTCTTCGGTGGTGTAATACCGATAAACATACTCAGAGGTCGGGAGAGCGAACGGGTCCGCCAGTTCCTCTTTACGCAGTGGACACCGTTATACATCCTCAAGCCAACGCGCAACTACGGGTTTTCTGAATGGTCTGAATATCGCGATGTTCTTTTCATCGCAAAGAAAGGCAGACCGCCAGAGAATCACGACGTGCGATTTGCGCTCGTGAAGAAGGATTTAACCAAGCTCACCGATGCAGACATTGAGGCGATAGCCACGACGGTCAAGACCGCCAGTGAACGAGACGACGACCTCGTGTCTATGGACTCGTTCCCTCTGACAGAGGTAACGCAACGACTGGACAATCTCATGTGGTTCTGCGGCGTTACCGATTTTCGACATAGAGATACAATTGTGAACCTTGTTCGGAAATTCCGGGGAACACTTACCGGGGTGCCCGAACACTATTTCAGAGAAGGCTACCGTCCCGTGCCAAAGGGCGTATCCCAATTTCTATTCCTCACGCGGGCCACTGACAACGCCAGGATTCAACAAGCGTTCTTGCACTTTGACCGAGATCAAGACCCCGACATTACGGCACAATCGCCGCTTGGTGCGGACTATGTAATCAGCAAGAACCATCTCACACCTACGCTGCGAACGTCCATCGGCTTACATTGCATGGATATCACCGACGAGCTTGACTACATCGCGAACCAAAACTACGCGGCCTTACGGCGGGTCTGCCGTGCTGCGGGACAGGACGTGCCCACACGGGAATTCTGGACACACGTTGGCCATGAGCTTCGGGCAGTAGAGACGCAGATTGTAGTAAGTCACCGCATAAACCCATTCTCTCCGTCAACATATCTCAATGCCTTTGTCTCGAACACGCGGTTCTCGCCGTCCAACCAACTGAATGTCATCGTCGAGCCGAACATCGAGAGAGCGCAGGCCCTGTGCGTACTGCTAAACTCGTGCATCTTCTTCTCGCAGTTCTTCCTTCTGAAGGAAGAGAGCACCGGCAGATACATCAACATACGGTTCTACGACCTGGAACAGATGCTGTTGTACCCGGCGGATCGCCTTGTTAGGCCCTTGTGTCGTGTCTTCCAAGCCTCACGCCGTCAAGCCTTCCCCGCCCTACGATACCAGTTTGACCAGCACTTTGACCAAAGGTATGATGAGTTCTGGGAAAGAGAATCGGGCAGCACGCAACAACGTCTCTTCGCCGTGTTGGACAGCCCCATTGAGCCAGCCCCAGAGAGACTTGAGTTTGACAGACAGGTGGTTGCCGCGATGGGTGTAGAAGTAAGCGAAGCCGAGCTTCGCGCGCTGTACGAGACGATTGTTAAGGAGATGATGATAATACGTCACCTTACCAGAGACTAACGATGGGGCAGGAGGCAAACCAAATGCGGAGCATAGCGACCATCGCATTGAGTAGGAGTCTTCCTGGAACGATTGGAAGTGGACTTTATAGGGCCTGAGAGGACATGTGTCCCTGCTAAGAGACAGATAATGACACAAGACGGAGGCTACCCGCGATGTACTGCTGTGTCGCAGGACGAAGTGAATATTGTTAGGTTGTGGTATCGGGATTTCCGGCGTAGAAATGGTCGCAATCCGCAGGACAAAAGACTGGCTTAACAGGAGCGTCTTGGACTCGCCGTGGTGCAAGACACTCTTTGGTTTTGCCCTGCCTGCTCTATCAGGTGTCTTTTCAGGTACATTTGTTGCGGAAATCTGTACATCGAACGGTCTTGATTGGAGACTCGCCAAGACAGCCAGAAGCACCTATGCCTTGGTTGCTACGATCATAGTCATCTACATATACAATCGAGCGGTGTATCTACGAGAAAAGGAGGTTCGTCAGTTTTCTGACAGTGAGTTCTGTGTTGCCTACATGAGAAGCCAGTGCTTGCCTGAGGCGGCGGAACAATACAAACGGCTGATCCGTGAAGGACAAGGCGGAGAGCTTAAACAGGCAATGGATGAGCTAAAGAAGATTCTCAAATGAGATATTTAGTGACTCCGATTTTCAGCGGTAAGCTTTCAGCTCAACCAAGGGAAACACTTGGGCTTATCCGGAGTTTGCTCGCAATCATTGAAAAGAGCGACAAAGCCTCTCTCATCAGAGAGGGCTTCAACGGTTTACCTCCCGACATTTTGAGCCAGAACATCCTGGTATTCTCCACACAATCACATGACCTGAGTGTGTTTGCCACATTTGGCACCGGCCAAGCAGGTGAGTACATTTTATTGTTAGATTTCGCCGTGCAGCGGGGAACGCCGGAGATTCCGGCTCCTGCCTACACGAATCCATACCGCAACCCAGCCATTAACCCGAATCGCAACCCGGCCATCAATCCGAATCGCAACCCGGCCATCAATCCACACCGTAATCCAGCCATTAACCCATACCGCAACCCAGCCATTAACCCGAATCGCAACCCGGCCATCAATCCGAATCGCAACCCGGCCATCAATCCGAATCGCAACCCGGCCATCAATCCACACCGTAATCCAACGATCAATCCGAGGCGGAATACGACGATAAACCCACACCTGAATACCGCATATAGTGGCCCGTTTATCTATTCGCGTGACTTTGTGCGGGAGAATTATCTGGTCCGGGCAAACGATAAGGTCGAACTCATCTTCGATCTCGGCAACGAATTCACGGGCATCTGCATCAAGGCGTCGGAACGGGTGTGTGCGTTGTTTAGCACAAACAATGAATGGGTGGGTTATCTTGTAGTCGCAAATGACAAGGTGCGTTTAAGATACAAGCTTGACCACGATTGGACAGGGATGGTGGTCTGACAATCCACAGGCCATAGAATACCCCAGAGAGTTGCAGTCCTCTGAGCGCTCATAAACAACAACGGACCAACCCAAGCCGGAAGCGCACAACAGGTGCGCCACAAGTGGCTTCTTTTCGCCTACTATGCGGCAGACCCGGACCTGGCCCGGATCGTGGCAGCCTGGCCGGGGCTTTCGCCGGACATCCGAGCCGCGATTGTGCGCATGATCCCATAGTGGTATAATGAGTGTCGGGCAGACCGTTCGTTGTGATCGGCGCCAGCGTCACGCGGGCGGCTGCCTTTTATAGGTGGCGCAACATGAACAACGATACAGAGGTCAAGCAATCCCTACAAAAGATGCAGGACGCAGCGAAAGTCTTCTACGACTTCACCTACGATCCCGGATACACACTCAGGACATACAACCACATCAACTACTACCGCAGGAACATGATGCTCAAGGGCTATCACTCGATGAACGAGAAGGTGATGCGGGAAGCGGTCGATGCTGCTCTGGAGGTTCGCGCCTATTACCATGACTGTGGTCTGCCGGAAGTGGCTATCCCGGCGGATGGACATGTTGTGGGATTGGACGATTTCCTTCGGATGGAGCAATGGTTCTTGACTGCGGCCGAACTCACAGCAACCGAGAAGGCCCCTTCCGGCTCAGTAGAGTCACAAGCCATTCTCTCGAACGGAAGGGAGAAGCCGTGGGATGATAAGCTGGCGGGATTCATCCTGATCGCCAAAGCCAGAACCAAGTATTGCGATGGCCCCTGTGTACCGACAACGCCAACTCTGGGCAGGAGCCATTGCAGACCTGATGGTGAGTTTGACTACATGGAGAACGGGCACAGGCGCAAGGTCCATGAGACTCAGTTTGCGGCATACGCAGAGCGTCAGAGATGGACCAAAGCTTCCGTGGAAGGAATCAAGGCGCTCATCGAGGCATACGAAAACAGTTCGCAGGAACTTCAAGAGAAGCTGAAAAAACAATGGAACATGGATTGGAAAAAGCTGTCCCGAGGATGAAATAGCCCGCTCCTACTTGCGCAAGTAGAAAACATCCTCCCTGAAATCCTTGATCCTGCCTACGTAAACCACGTTCGCGAATTCTCCTACTTGCACTCCAGTTTCATCATCCCGCAATCCTTTTCGATTGTGGGTATATGACGCACAAACGACGAATTGAGCAACAGTACATCGATGCGGTTCTTGATCTCCGCCGGGCGGCGCGGGAACTTGCCGCCGCTGAAAAGAACCTGGCCAAGGCCGAACACAGCTACTTTCGGGACGGCAAAGCGACCCGCTTGAAAAACGAGTTCCGCCCAACCATGCTGGCGAGAATGGAGGTGGGTCATGCCTGAGACTACCCCACTTCTTCCGGCGGCCGAGACATTATCCATGCGAGTAATGCCAGCAGATGTACGTGTTGGTGAAAGATGTAGCTGGAGGGCTTGACTACACCTGTCAGCGGGCGAGAAAAAGGACCAACCCAAGCCGGAAGCGCGCAACAGGTGCGCCACAAATAGGTTCTTTTAGCCTACTATGCGGCTTCGGGCGCGCAACGGCCAGCATCATAAGTTCTTTATTCACAATCGTTAATCGTTTACTGACAAATACTTACAAACGCCTCTGACAGACTGTCGATCCGAAGGTTGAGGGTTCGAGACCCTTCGGCCTCGTTCGGTAAGTGCAAGGTCAGCAAGCAGTTGCGTTTGCTGGCCTTCTTTCATTTCGGGGGCACTGGCTGACGCTATCGACACAATGGACCCGTCAGGGCTTCGATCCGGTCTCAATCCGGCGCACCGGCTTGAATCCTGCCTGCACTTTCCACCCGGGGTTTTCGACTTCGCCTTCGGATTCATAGGCGCCGACGCAGTACGGAGCCTTCCGGGCCGTGCGGTTGAAATCCAGCTCCGGGATGAAATGACTGTCGGCACGTCCAATCAGCACAGCCCTCCTGCAGGACCAGCTCGTCGCCCGGCTGCAAGGAATTGGCCACGCGTTCAAATTCCTCGTCGGAATCGGCCCGTGCGGGACGGACCTCGTAGGTCGCCGCCCAACAATCGGGCCCGCCGGCCATGAACACATAGAGACCCACTACGATCAAAACGAACAGACTACGCCGAACAGAGTTCATCGTTCTCACCTGAGCAATTTCTTATACCGTTTCCGGCCGGCATCTTCGCAGCTTGCCCTCGCCCTACAACATCGTTGCGGGTCGGGGTTTGTCATTTCGAGCGGAGCGCAGCGGAGTCGAGAAATCTGGCCTCGAAGATGGCGCATCATCAATGCGCGGCCAGATTTCTCCACACGGCCTTCGGCCTTGGTCGAAATGACGATAGAAGGCCCAGCACCTGCGAAGTTTTCAGAGGTAACCCGTATTACAGCCTCCAACCTTCCCGGTATGGAGTCTGGATGTACTTCTGTGCCTCCGGCAGATTGGTCACCTTCATATTGGGCCCGTCCCATTCGATCCTGGCATCCACCCGCCGGGCGACATTGCCGAGCAGGCAGATTTCCGTGAGCAACGCGGAATACTCGAAGTCCGCACCGGCCCGCTGGCCGCTCTTGCAGGCCCGGACCCAATCCTGCTCGTGGGAACCTTCCACGCGCGGGATCGTTTTGGGAGGCAGTTGGTACTCCTTCATCCTGCTTTCGGGAATCAGTCGCGGACTCTCTCCGTAGACCCCGCCGACCAGCTTGCCTTTCGTGCCCTTGAAGAGCGCACCGCCTTCCGTGTGCCCCATTTGCCGGCCATCCTCAAGCTCTGGCGGTCGAGGCGGACGAAGGCCGTCATACCACGTCAGCTTCAGAGGAGGGAAATCCTCGCGGGCCGGGAATTGGTACGTCACGATAGAGGCGATGGGGTGTGTATCAGGATTCAGATCCAGGGAAGTGGCCTCTATGCTCGTGGGATATCCCAGCTTCAGTGCCCAGACGACCGGATCGAGGGTGTGAGCGCCGCGATCCCCCATCATCCCGCATCCGAAATCCCACCAGCACCGCCAGACCGCCGGATGATACGCCGGGTGATAGGGTCGCTGCGAGGCGGGGCCCAGCCACAGGTCCCAGTTCAGCGCGGTCGGGACCGGCGGCGTATCTTCGGGACGACGACTCCACTTGGAGCTCCAGTACGCATGGCCAAAGGGATAGTACGACAGACTGCACCAGGCATCGACCTCGTGCACCTCCCCGATGGCGCCATCCGCAATCCACTCGGAAATCAGCCGGATGCCCTCGGCGGAATGGCCCTGGATGCCCATCTGTGTCGTCACACCGGTCTCCCGCGCCGTCTTGGCCAGCATCCGCGCTTCGTACACATCGTGAGTCAGGGGCTTTTGGCAGTAGACGTGCTTTCCCCGCCGCATCGCTTCCATGGAAATCACCGCGTGTGTGTGGTCCGGCGTGGCGATCAGCACCGCGTCGATGCTCTTGTCCTTGTCCAGCATCTCGCGATAGTCGGTATATACCTTGGCCTGGGGGTACTTCTTGAACGTCTCGGCGGCATACGCGTGATCCACGTCGCACAGGGCTACGATGTTCTCTGTCTCGAGCTGGCTCAGATTGCTCCTGCCCATGCCGCCCACCCCGATGCCGGCGATATGGAGCTTCGCACTGGGGGCCGTGTGCTGCGACCCACCGAGCACGTGCCTCGGCACGATCGTGACCGCCGCGGCTGTAGTGGCTGCCAGGAAATGACGTCTGCTGATTGATTGTCTCGACATTGGGACATCTCCTCACCGTGGCCCCGCCGAACCGCCGCCGGCCGGTCGCCGGTCCTTCGCCTTCGGCCCCGAGCTTCAACGGAACCATGACTATACCGCCCCACTCACCCCGCGTCTATGCCCTTCCTGCTCAACAGGGAGCACAACAAGACTACGGCAGACTCAATATGCTGTCGGCCGTGCGAACGATTCGCGGACCCCTCGCCTTTTGTGTCATTTCGACCAAGGCCGAAGGCCGCGCGGAGAAATCTGGCTGCGAATGGGCGCTACGTCATATTCGCAGCCAGATGTCTCGACTCCGCTCCCCTTCGCTCGACATGACAAACAGCGCCAGATTCCCCCGAAATCAAGGTGAGGCCCCAAGGAAGCCCCGCGTCCTCAACTGATACTTCTTACCGTGCACCCTGGCGTCAAGGACGAGGGATTGTGGCGCCGGCGGGTTGCCAGTAGGGGCGAATGAGGGTACACTCTCGCGCGACCTGCCGGATGTGCAGGCGGCCGGCAAACCAATGATGATGTCCGCAAGACCGGAGGATGCGCATGGACCGGATAGCTCTCCCCGCCATATTGGCACTGGCTCTGACCGCGTCCGCCCAAGCAGCGGCGCCGGTCTACATCGACCGGCCCTTCGTGCAGGACTTCAGTGAGAAAGTACCGTTGGCGCCGGAGGTCGGGGACGTAAGGCTGTGGAAGGTCCGGACGGACCGAAACGGCCGGGTGCTTGTCCTGTCGGACAAAGGACTTCTCCAAGTTCACGCAGGCGTGCTCCGGCCGGACCACCAGCATCGCTCCCTCGCCGATGCACACATCAGGAATATGGAGACCCATCGAGGCCAGTTTGTTTATCTGACTGACAAAGAGGTGCTGAGCCACGCCTGGGCCGGCCAATTCCTCGTGGAGCACCATGTACCGGATGCCAAGCTGCTGGCGATGAGCAACGATCTCGACTCCATGGTTGTCACAGATCGGCAGGCCGTCTATTTTCCCGCGCACGAGCCGGCTCAAGAGTGGAAGATCGATGGAGGGAAAGCCAGGCAGGTGATATTCGATAGCGCACGAAAGCGATACCTGCTCCTGACGAACAAGGGCCTCCGGTGTCTGGGCCCGGGCCAAGAGAATAGGCTTGTCTTCGAGCGTGGAGATTTGCATTATCTCGCGTTCTCGAATGATGGTCGCACGCTCATGATAGGCACGTCCAACGGGTATCTCCGGCTGGACCCAAACTCCTTCGAGCAGCAAGCGGATGTTGTGACGCGATTACCGTGCGCCGAGATCACCTGTATTCGAGCCATCAGCGAGAAGGTCTGGTTCGGGACGCCGAAGGGGGCGTTTGCCCTGCACTCGGACGGACAGAACGATTACTACGCGTCAAGACGGTGGCTCGTGGACGACGCTGTCGTCGATATCCAGCCCGGGCCGGAGCGCTCGGTCCTGGTCCTCTCCGAGCGAGGGCTCAGCATCATTCATTTCCGGGCAATGACCCTTGCGGACAAGGCGGAACATTTCGACAAGCTCACGCGTCAACGACACATCCGGTATGGCTTCAACAGTGCCCTGGCGATGAGCGTGCCCGGAGATTTGTCGTCCGGGACTCTGATCGATACGGACAACGACGGCCTTTGGACGGCCATGTACCTGGCGGGCGAGTTGTTTCGCTACGCCGTCACGAAATCGGACGAAGCTCTGCGCAACTGCTACGAGTCGTTCGAGGCGATGGAGCGCCTCACTCCCATCACGGGGATAGCGGGCTTCCCGGCGCGCTCGTTCGAGCGGGCCGGCTACGAGGTCGCGGACAAGTCGCGCTGGCACGCCGCCACGGATGCACGGTGGACGTGGAAAGGAACCACCAGCAGCGACGAAATCGTCGGCCATTTCTTCGCTTACGCGATTTTCGCCGAGATCGTGCCCGACGAGGCGTGGCGACAGCGGGCCATCGCCCTGATGGACGCCCTCATGGACCACATCGTGCGCAACAACTGGTACCTGGTCGATTACGACGGCAAGCCGACCCTGTGGGGCCGGTGGCATCCGGAATACGTCAACCGGTTTCCCCGCCAGGTGGGCGACCGCCGGCTGAACGCGGCGGAGATCATCGCGTTCCTCCAGACGGCGTATCACTTCACGGGCAAAGAGCTCTACCGGCAAAAGGCCTTCGAGTTGCTCGAACAGCACGGCTACCTCGACAACATCATGATTCCGATTCAGAAGCTGGGCCGCGTCCCGGGGATCGACCTGGCCACGGAGTGGAACCATTCCGATGACGAGCTGGCGTTCTTGAGCTACTGGAATCTGTACCGGTACGCCTTCACGCCGGAGCTGCGTGAGAAGTACCGCCAGGCCATTAGAGAGCATTGGGAGATCGAGCGGCCGGAGAAGAATTCGCTGTGGGATTTTATCTACGCCGCCACCGGCGCCGAGGATTTCGACCTGCCGGAATCCCTCTGGACGCTCCGGGAGTTCCCGCTCGATACGATAAGCTGGACCGTGCAGAACAGCCACCGCAAAGATCTGGAGCTCATGCAGCCGAATTTTAGGGAGCAAAGCACGAAAGCAGTGCTGCCGCCCGACGAGCGTCCGATGAGCAAACACAACGGCAACGCGTTCCGGCTCGACGGCGGCGACGGCGGACGAGAGGAATTCAGCGGCGACATCTACCTGCTGCCCTACTGGATGGGCCGCTACCTCGGCATCATCCGGTGACAGCACTGGCGGCCTGGTCAACATTCCATCCGCGCACGATCAAGGAAGGCTCCTGCACGGCTGCGGAGAAGGTCGCTGAAAGAACTCGTGTTTCATTCGGCAGGAGACTTACGTAATTGTCCTGCCAAAAGACGGGCACGACAGGCTCGCCGGTCCGCCCGTCCACCAGTAACATCTCGATGAAGAACGCGATCCGGTCACTGCGATTTTCCAGGTCTACGATGATCTCGCCGCCCCGATCGTTCGTTTCAACACGATGCTTGACTTCGACTTCCGCACGTGGCAGCGCGTTGAGCATCGTCAGGTCGGCGTACTGCTTGCTCGGCGTGTAGTATTCCCAAGGCTCGACCTTCGCGTCGTAGTCCAGCACGTCCGGCTGAGTGGATAGCCAATAGAAATTATTGGCGACCTGCACACCGGCCGCATCCAGCAGCCGAAGGCTCAGGAAGTACGTCGTGGTGATATGGTCGAAACGCGGAAGCTTGCAGATTCTCTGCGACGCCTGGCTTTGAGCCTCCACTTGGAAGTGCGCGGCGAAATACAGTTTCGACTCGATGTCATAGACGCGGATGTCGGCGTAGGGGCAGCCCCCTGTGGCTGCCCCAAAACCGTCAGGGCAGACACGGGGGTCTGCCCCTACAAGATAGACGCTGTTGTCGCCGTAGTGGTAGATCAGTTGCCGCGGCGCGCACGCCTTCTTGGCACCGTAGAAGGCACCGGTGGGCATCAGGTACCAGTCGTGGAGCTGCCAGTACATCTTGGGCCAGGCGGCGTTGAGCATCCACTGGATGACGCCCGTCGCACGGCCCCGGTTGACGCGGAAGGCCTCGAACATCGGCCGCATCAACTCATAGTTCAGCACCTGCGCCTTGCGGGCGAACTCCTCCACCGTACCGGCGGGGCCGTACCTCTTCGCGAGGGCCGTCCGGTACCGGTCCAGCGCGTTGAACTCGTTCAGGCCGCAATGAAAGTCCCACCATTCGTCTATCGGCCAGAGATGCTCGGGCGGCAGCATCTTCCGGAGGCTTTCGAGCGTCGGGACCACCGCGCCGGGCGCGGTCTCGGTATTGAAGCCGTACGCCCCGCCCCGCCGCGTGTCTGTGTACCAGTAGACGGGCGGTGTGTAGTCGTACGGGCCGAGCATCTTGACGCCCGAGCCGCCGCTGACCTCGCTGACCAGCTCCTCCCGGCAGACAATCCGCTGCTCGCTGCCGAAGCCGCCGGTGGATGCAAGATAGGGGCGCGTGGGGTCGTGCCGGCGAAAGATGTCGATGTACCGTCGCTCCAGCTCCGGCGCCGGCAGCTTGTCGCTGGCCACCGCCCAGACGAAGATGCTCGGATGGTTCCGCAGCCACAGGAGCTGGTCCTGCCAGGACCGGCTCACCAGGTCGATGTCCTCCGGCGTGAGCACCCCGCCGTAACGCTCATCGACGCTCTTGCCGAGATACTGCTCGTGCTCCCACTGGCAGCTCCAGCCGGCCATCACGAGGATGCCGTACTCGTCGCAGAGATCGTAAAGCGTTTGGTCCTTGCCCCAGATACCTTCGCAGCGGATGCAATTCAAATTCATATGGCGGACGTACTGCAATTCGGCGGCGAGGGTTTCCGGCGTGTCCGCCAGCAGCAGATCGTCCGTCCAGCCGGCCCCCTTGATGAGCACTTCCCGGCCGTTGATTTTGAAGCCCCGGTGGCCTTCCGGGATGCGATAGTCCGCCACGCTGCGGATGCCGAATCGTAGCGTCGTTTTGTCCGCAATCTGCGCGCCGGCAACAAACTGGAGGTCCAATGAATACAACTCCGGCCTGCCCAGGTCGTGCGGCCACCAGATGCGCGGGTCTGCGATCCGAAGCGGCGCGTGCTCGTCGGCCGTGACGACCACGGTCCTTGTCTCGCGAGCCAGCAAGTGCACGTCCCGCCGGAACTGCACCCCTTCGAGCCGGCCCTCAAGGACGCCGGAGACCGCCGCATCTGTGTGATTGACGATGTCCGCACGAATCGTCAGGCGGGCCTCGGCCAGTGTGTCGAGATTCAGGTCGGTCTGCACAAACGGATTCTCGATGGAAACGCCGTCACAAAAGCGGAGCCGCACGGGCCGGAACAGGCCCATATCGCGGTCCGGAGCCGGCGGATTCCAGTCCACAAAGCCGATGGTAAAATCGCCGGGCCTCGGGGGAACAACCTCTACGGCCAGCGCGTTGACGCCCTCCACAATCGCCTCCGAGACATCGTATTGGAACCGTCGAAATGCCCCTTTGGCCTCCCCGGCGGCGGCGATTTGCCGGCCGTTCAGCCAGATGCCCGCGGCGTAGTTGATCCCATCGAATTCCAGAAGAACGGCCTGGTGAGCCTCCGCTTCGGATAACAGGAATTCCGTGCGGTACCACCAGGGCGACCGGAAGGGCTCGTGTGGTATCTTCTTGAGGTTCATTCCGAAATAGGGGTCTTCATATCGGCCATTGGCGACCAGGGCTGCCAGCACGGTCGAGGGCACGGTCGCCAGGAGCCAGCCGTTGATGTCAAAACCAGCTCGCGAGACTTCCTCTCCGCCCAGCCCGACCTCCGCCGAGGCCCGTATCCGCCACCCTTCGCCAAGGAGCCTCTGGTATTGAGTGTTCTGCCTCTGCATCGATCCCCACTCTACTGTCTGCCCATGCAAGCCACATAAATGCTATAGGATTCCCCCGACCGATGCAATCACGACCTGCAAGAGGCCCTTGACCCATGCGCAGAAAAAGGGCGTCGTTCGGGTAACGACGCCGGAGAAAAAGATGAAACGGTTTTCACCTCCTTTATCGGCACCCGACATCGGAAATCATCAGTCTTTTTTCGAAAAAAGTGCGGCCCCTGCGAGCCGCCTGGGAACGGACGCCGGCGCGCACGAGCCCCCGCCCGGCGGGATTACGCCCGCGACAAAGGAGGAGCCGCCGAACTCGCACGACAAGTGAATACCGCTGCCCGACCCTGATTAGTGTGCTATCCCCAGAATTGCTGCGGAGTGCGGGCGGGACCATGACAGCCTTCAAGACCACGACGAGGCCCAACGAAGTGATGGTGTCTTTTGCTAACACCTGCAACGACTCGAGCACTGCTGTCGATCGATCAATTAGTGTTGCCATGGCGACCTCCTTTTCCGTGAGAATGAACAGGAAAAACCTAGCCATCGTCACGATCAAGAGGCTGCCCAAAAAGTCCACGGGGCATGGCCCCGCTCGCACTCAGCAGCACGATTACGTGCTATGTAAAGATGATAACACCCTGTGGCAGTCTGTGCAATAACATCAGCAAGAGAGTCCGCGCGAAACCCGTGTCCGGAGAAGGAATACTGACGTTGCCATAAAGTCCTGATTCGTGGCTCCCTTCGAATTCGGAGTCATGCACTTTCTCAGGTTTCGTGCAGCTGCATCACTTCTGCTCTCCTTTCAACGCCAACGCTCAGGGAATTCAACGGCGCATCGCGCGGTGTGTATTGCTTGGCGAAAAGTCAGGACTGAAGCGCGCCATCCAGCAGCGACTTCAAAGCCTGTCCATCGGAGACCGGAAACATCGTCTGAACGGCCGATCCACTAAGGTAAACGACAGTCTGTCCCGCTGCGGTAAGCAGTTGATCACGCTCCACATAGGCCGGGGTGAACAAGTGATACAGAATGCCGATCAGGCGAAGGTCCACCAGCCTGTCGAAATCGCCCGAGTGCTGTTGGTGAAGGGCCTTAATGTCCTTTGATAGGTCCCGCAATGCGTCCGGGTCCTTGGCGCGAAAGAGACGCGATCCAGGATTGACAGCTTTCGACACCGAGATGGCGACGATTCCTGCGCTGAGCGGATGGCAGTCTGCGTCGAGCCGCTGTTTCAGTTGATGGCGCGCCTTTTCGACATTGCTCCGGATGCTGTGGGGGTAGAAGGGTCGCTTGCACTCGATGAACACACGCACACCCGCATGATTAACCACGAGATCTGCACAGTCACCGAGAGTGACGTCGGCGCCCTGGGCAAGAAGCGCCGCACCGAGACGTAGCTCGAATGCCGTATTGCGGGCCTCGTTGGTGCAGGTATGGGCCGTTTCCAAGTCCGGATGGAGCGGACCCTTCAGCGCTTTCTTCGCGAGTCTCTTGATTACTGTCGGATCGTATCCCTGAAGACCCTCGTAGATGTGCGCAAACTCGGTCCCCTCTACGAGTGACCAAACAAGCTCTTCCACATCAGGACGGTGCTGGAGGAGTTCCAGTTGTCCCTTCTCGCGCGCCTTCTCGCATTGCTCAACACGCGCGACCAGTTGCCGAAGACGATCTGGGCCACGTCGGAGACCCAAGGCGGTGAGGTAGTTCTCAAACGCGCGGAGTTCGGCGATGATTCTGTTGTATTCGTAACGGATAAGAGCCATTTTACGGCTGTCCTCCCAATGGCGATTATGCACTCTCTGCACTGCGGGGAATTGAAGCTGTCAGGTACATTTTTCGAAGTTTTCTCTCGGCCTCCAAAGCCGTCACGGTCAACCTCCAAGCAGTATTGTAAGCCCTGGCAAGCGGCAATGCAAATCTGAAAGCCGGGGCAGTGAAGCACTCGCCCCGTCAAGGGCGCGTCGTGCTCTCGCAGTTTGTTCATCCGCGGCGTGGTCAACCGGCGAGTCTGACGCCGTGGTTCAGGACCCAGGCGGCGAAACTGGCGTCGTGGTGGGGCTGGAGCATCTCGGCAGGAAAAAAGTGCAACTCGATATCGTCGCCGGCCTCCTTCTGGACCTGTGCGGCGATTCGGGCGCGATCGTGCAGGTCCCAAGCCTCCAAGCCCTCGATGAAAACCGCCAGGTCAATGTCGCTCCAGCGGTCGGCCCTCCCCTCGACCTGAGAGCCGAAGAGGTACGCGGCTCGGACAGTGGCGAATCGCGACAGGCAGGCAAGCGCCGCCCGCGCCCGTTCCTCTATGATGACGTCATACCGTGGTCGCTCGGCCCATTGTCGGGCTACGTCGTGCATAATGCTCTCATAGTTCTGGGCACAGGCCAAGGCAATGGAAAACGGGAGGCCCGAAACGGGAGGCATAGGACCGACTGGGGGTGTGAAGGCCGAGAAGGGTGTGAAAGGTGTCAAGAATCCGGCTGTCCGGCCGGGCCGCCTATCAGCGTTCATCGGCGTTCATCTGCGGTTTCATCCCCTCTGCGTCCCTCCGCGTCCCCTGCGGTTGAAAAATGACCTGTCAGCCGGTCCGCACAGGCGATAGGAAGATGGTGGGCACAGCTCGCCCTTCCGCTAAATCCATGTGTGACAAGGATTTATTGTCGTCCGGCCGTGGCTGACAAAAGTCTCTGTCTCATCGAGATTTCACTTGACGGCCAATATGTCCACATGTATGATTATTAGGCAACTATCTAGCTATAGTCACAACTGAATAGTGAATCATCAATAGTAAATCGTAAATAGCAAATCCTGAAGGGTTTGGTCATGGTCAACGAAGCGCAAATCCTCGCCCGGGTGGCAGCCGATTTGACCCAGCATTCCAGCGTTCCATCATTCCAGTATTCCATCCTCGCGCTATTCCATCATTCCATTATTCCGTCATCGGAGCATCCCAGCGTTCCATTCCCGGGCCCCTCCCCGCAGGCAATCGGAGGACTTGGATTATGCAGAACAAAGCCAATTTCCAGAGGGCCAAAATTACATTAACTTATGTTCGGAAAAAGGGTTATGAGAAAAACGCCGGATGATGCGTCTGCGAAAACAAAGCCAATTTCCAAGACCGAGATTGCTTCGTTGGCCTTTGGCCTGCTCGCGATGACAGGAAAAGGGACATTCTGGTTTCTGTCCTGGGACTGGAAAAGAGGACATTCTGATTCTTGTCCCATCCATCGGCAAGGCGGCCTTGCCGCTGCCACCCGGACCTGTGGCGTATGAGGGGCGGCGCCACAGAATGCAGTCACAGGCACGCGGCCGGGTGCGGCGCGAATTGATTTGCGTGGGGCGGCAAAGACGCTATGATTGCAGGTTTTGGATAAGGTTGGAGTCAGAAGGTTCGTTGTAGGAGTAGTTGCCATGCTTCTTCCGAGGTCGATCAGCAAGTTCATCGCCGTATTTCGTGGCAGTGTCGCCCCGCCGCTGATTCTCATGTCCGTCCTGCTGGGCTTCTGGATGGGTATGATGCCCGGCTGGTCCGGCCTGCACACCGCTCTGGCCGTCATCGTGCTGGTGCTGAATGTCCACATCGGGCTGTTCCTGCTGTCAATGGCTGTCGGCAAGGCCCTGAGCCTGGCGGCGGCACCAGTGCTGTACCATGTAGGCGTCTGGGCCCACGGGCACCTGGCCGGGATGATCTCGGCCCTGGCGTCCACCCCGGTCATCGGGATCACGGACTTCAGCCGGTTCGCCCTCGTCGGGGGTCTGATTCTCGGACCCATCGTCGGTGCGATCGCCGGCCTGGTCCTGGCTTTCGGCGTTTACAACTTCCGACGGGTGATGGTCAAGGTGGATGAGAAATCGGAGAGGTTCCGCAAGTACTATTCCAAGTTCTGGGTGCGTCTGCTCGACTGGTTCATCATTGGCAAGCGCACCAAAGACGTCAAATCCATGTTCGCCAAGGCCAAGTACATCCGCAAAGCCGGCGTGATATTCGCCGTGGTGGTCGTCGGCGGGTTCCTCGCGGCCGCCCACTTCCTGCAGGGTACGGCCCTCAAGGGATACGCCGTCAAGGCGCTGACCCAGGCCAACAAGGCCGAGGCAGACTTGGACGAACTGAGCATCTCCATCCTTGGCGGCGATGCCAAGATGGGCGGTCTGCAGCTCACCGACCCGAAAAACCCGCAGCAGAACCAACTGACCGTTGAGAAGGTGGAGGCCGATGCCAGCATTTACGAGCTGCTGTTGGGCAGACTGGTCCTCGAGAAGGTGCTGATCTCGCAGGTGCGATTCAACCAGGCAAGGCAGACGCCCGGCACCGTGCTGCCGCAGCCGCCCGAGGAGCAGTCTTTCGACCCCAATCGGTACAAGATTGATGCGGCGGACCTCGCCAAGCTCGACCAGTACATCAAGGACGCCAAGAAGCTCAAGGAGCAGTTGGGCAAGCTGCGCGACTGGCTGCCGAGCAGTGACAGCAACCAGCCGACGGTCGCGGCCCAGAAGGAGCCGGAGAAGTACCTGGAATATCTCGATGCGAGGTCCCTGACCCCGCCGACGCCGCGCATGCTGGCCAAGCAGGTGCTGGCCGACAAGACCGAGATCCCGTCCCCGCTGTTCGGCAACAGCATGATCGAGGTGACGAATCTCAGTGACGCTCCGAAGGCCGCGAAGCTGCCGATTACGATGCAGATCAAATCGTACGATACCCCCGCCCTGCTGAAAGTCGTCGCGGACTATTCCAAGGGCGGCAACGCGCCGGAGGTCTCCGGGACGTTCGAAGGCCTCGACCTGAGCAAGGTGCAGGCGAACCTCTCGCAGAATGCGGGCATCGCGTTTCAGGGGGGCCAGGCCTCCGGGACGTTCACCGGCACGGCGACCAAGGAGAACGTGGACCTGACTATCAGCCTGAGCCTGAAGAATCTCCAGGCCCAGGGGACGGGTCAGGGCGTTCTGGGTCTGGGCGCCGAGCAGACGTCCGAGGTCATGAAGGTGTTGAAAGAGCTGACCACGACCATCCGGGTCGTCGGCCCCGTGACTGAGCCGCGCCTCGTCTTCGATACGAAAGGTTTGACGAAGGAATTCCAGGACGCCCTCGTTAAAGCCGGCAAGGAACGGCTGATCAATGAAGCCAACAAGCAGATCGAAAAGCAACTGGGCGGCAAGCTCGGAGACAAGCTCCCCACCGAGTTGAAAGACACCCTCAAGAAGCCTGGCGGCGGTGCCTTAGACAACCTCGGCGGCCTCCTCGGAGGCAAGAAGAAGCAGGAGGAGAAGAAGAAGTAACGCGGAAAGCGGAGGATACAGGGCGGAACGGCTCTTCGTCGCCTGCCGTCCGTATCGTTTTGGGTCAGCGCATGAAAGAGGCCGACGACAGCCAGCCGCCGGCCTCTTTTTCCGGTCGTGTCTGTGATGCTCCGCAACCTGATATGAGCACCACGTTATGAACCCATCGGAAGACAGCTCGTTCCCGAAGCTGCCAGGCGATGCCAAACCACTATTTTGGCTTGGCAGCGTTGTTCTTTTGAGACTGCTTGGCCGGTGCAGTCGCGGCCTTATCGGCGGACTTCGGCTGGTTCGGCTCGGACTTTTGACCTTCCGGGCCTTTTTGGCCAGCCTGGGCCTTCTCCAGTCTCTGCTCCATCGCCTTGACTCGCTTTTGATACTCGTCCTCGCGGGTGGCGATCATCTTTTCCAGGGCCTTGGTGGTCTCCGTGGCCTTCTCCTTAACGGCGAGCTGCTTGACGGACTGCAACTGACCCATCAACTGCTGGTGCTGCTGCTTGTAGGCGGCAAGCTCACTGGCGAGGAGCCGGCGCTGCTGCCCGGCCTCGGGGCCCGGACGGGCACCGCCCAATTGCTCCCGCGTCTTGGCCCGGAACTGCGCCCGTTCCTCCGGGGTCATGTTCTGCCACTTCTCCTTGAGTTTGGCGCGCTCCTCGGGAGTCAGATTCTGCGGTCGTTGGGCCTGGTCGGCCGGGGGTTGCACTTGCTGTCCGCTCGCGGATTTCTCCGTCTGGGCAAAAGCCGCCAGGCTCAGCACCAGGGTGGTGACCACAACCAGAAATATCGCTTTCTTCATAGTGGTATTCTCCAACAAACGAATACTCATGCCGCACGGGCCAAGCTCACGTAAGCCTTCCATGCCACCCGTGCGCGATTGTCATATTACGACGGACCAAACGAGTGGCTTATTGCACAAACCTGCGTACGGTCCCACAGCCAGCGAACCACGCCGGAAAAAGCCCACTCCAACCAAGACCTGCCGAACAGCTCATGCATGGGCAGGCGGGCAAAAGCAAGAGCCATTCGGAGAGGTAATTCTCCAATCCCCTGTTATCGGCAGGTCCGACAACAATCCTTGAGGGAAAGCCGGTCGTCGTTAGGCAGCCACGAACGGGGCGCATGAAAGAGGGCTGCGAGCAATACGCCCGCAGCCCTGGAGAGAGGGTGCGTGCCAAAACCATGAAGATCATCCTTGCCCGGCCACGCTGCCTTCACCATCACTCTCTTACGAGGAGTCACAGGCACGTGCCTTCACTCGGAAAAGGCCGTGCATGCCGCAGCACATTGGGCTGTTGCAAGGAGCCCCGCACAAGGCGGTCGATCTTCTCTTGGGCACACGGTCCTCTCCAACTGGCGCCCCGTTACGTTGCCCCACGATGCAGGGCAGCGGATCGCATCCGTGCGATGCAAGCCTCTATCGAATCCTATCGCCTGGCGCCATGCCTTATGAAGTGCCCACGTTGTTCAAAGCCACGTGCGAGCCAAACTTTACATCACCATTTTTCTCCTCTGATACACACAGATTAGGGAAATGAGATACCATCGTCAATTGTGGAAAATACGTATTTTTACAGGGAAATCATCGAGTCCCCTGCCGGGCGACCCCGGGTGAAACCGGATGGCAAACCGGCCGGGGCGGCGACTGTAAAGTCAGCCCGGCCGGGCACATAGAATGCCATTCGATAGAGTTGAATGGGAGCGCGCGGTGGTTGAGATATATCGTTGCGTGCAGCGTTTGAAATCTTTCTTGTCGGGCCGCGACTAAACTGGTGAAGGCCCGGCCCAAATCGAGCCTCGGGATGAAAACCAGATGTGAACAGGGCTAATTGAGCCCATCGACAAAGGGCACGTGCGCTCGTTAGCTGGATTCGACACACGTGCCCTGACCTTCTCTGGCTGCCAAGCGGGAATTCCGTGTTACGGCTGCACGACGCGGTTGTAGATCCGCACGTCGTCGATCAGGCCGGACCAGAAGGCGTTCGTCCCAAGGCTGAAGTTCCTGCCGGTGCCAATCTGCATGGCGCCGCTCGATGCCACCAGGCTCGGCTGCGTATCCTTCGCTACCTCCACTCCATCCATTTGCAGGGTGCGATTCGTGCCGTCCCAGACCAACACCACCCGGTGCCACTGGTCATCGAGGACATAAGCATCCGACGTCAGAGACCGTCCATCTTTGCCGGACGCTTTCAGGTCCGTGGTCAACATGCCGTACTGATTCAGATAGAGCCAGTCCGCGCCCGATGTCTGCGAGACAATCACCCGGTTGGGTCCTCCACCCTTGACCCAGGCAATGACGCTGAACGGCTCTTGGGCCGGATCGAGAACCACCGATCCCGACCGCGCAAAATCGTCCTTCCCATCAAATGCCAGTGCCCCGCCGATCTTGCCGCCGTCCGGCTGCCAAACTGCATTGCCCAGCACCATCGCATCGTTGTCGCCCGCGCTGTCAGCCGCCATCATACCCTCTGTCTCATCCAGCGCCCAATGGGCGATGAGCGTAGGATCGTTCACCTCCTGCCCAATGTACCCGGCCAAGACAGTCAGGTCGTTGACATCGATGACGCCGTCACCGAGCGGCGACAGCCCAATATCGTACAGCGACTTGTTCTGACCCCAGTGCTGTGCCATGGTCAGGACTTCCTTCCCATCAACCTTGCCGTCGCCATTGAAATCCACGATGCGGATGATGGGCACCTGCCAAATATCACCACGGCCGTAACCTCCGGGTCGGTTGGAAGTGAAATAGAGCGTGCCACCATCGATCGACACGTTCGACGCAAAGTCGTCAGTAGCCGAACTGTTGACAGTTGGCCCAAGATTCGCCGGCGTTTGCCAGGGATCCGAGAGGCTCGCGCGCCTCGTTACGTACACGTCGTCCGGACCCGACCCATCGGCGGGACCAGAATCAAAGAAAAGCCACAGGCCGTCAGACGAGATGCTCGGCCACATGTCAGCCTGCGGACTGTTGACCGTCGGGCTTAGGAGCCTGTCCGACTAATTGATTCCGACGAAGTCTTTCCTTATCTGTCTCCGCTGTCGCTCTTGACTTGAGTGTCCCGCTCCCAGTTGGAGCCTGCGGTCGCCTGTTCGCTGCAAGGTCTCGATC
>Ga0315289_10001875_pt1 | contig 32637 bp, 29 predicted proteins | sample YL17G11_40_MG_FD_203452 | JGI IMG/M metagenome (GOLD analysis project Ga0315289, IMG submission 203452) | Sediment microbial communities from Yellowstone Lake, YNP, Wyoming, USA - YL17G11_40 | ecosystem: Environmental > Aquatic > Freshwater > Lake > Sediment | place: USA: Wyoming | collected... | reverse complement strand
ACATGTACAACCAGGACCTGCTTTCGAAAGCGGGGAAAAAGAACAAGCCGATCCTGCTGAAAAGGCATTTCGGCGCCGGAATCGAGGAGTTGCTATCTTTCGCCGAATATATCGCCGCCGAAGGGAATAAAGATATTATCCTGTGCGAGCGCGGCATCGTGCCTATCGGCAAGGGCAGGGAGTATACGAGGTACACCCTTGACCTGGCCTCAGTGCCGGTAATTAAGAAAGAGACCTACCTGCCCGTGATAGTCGATCCGAGCCACGGCACGGGCCGCAGCGATCTTATATTCAACATGAGCTGCGCCGCTATCGCTGCCGGGGCCGACGGGCTGATGATCGAGGTACATTACGATCCGCAGGAGGCGATCGTAGATGGCCGGCAGACCATTACTCCGGACGAGCTTCAGGATATAATTAAAGCCTGCAGGGAAATTCACCACATGGTTGCGTCGAGAAAGGATCAAGATAAATAAAGCGGGGGACACCAATTGACGAATGTAAGGGTAAGACTTGGCAGCCGCAGCTATGAAATCCGCATAGGCCCGAATATACTGCCGCAACTGGGTAAATGGCTCAGGGAAATAGCGCCAGGCGATAAAGTCGTGATTATCACTAACCCCGTCGTTGAAAGCCTCCACATGGAGTCACTCAAACGGGAACTTGCCCGGGAAGGATTTAAACCGGCCGTGCTGATTGTGCCGGATGGTGAAGACCAGAAATCCCTGGAGACCGCGGGGAGGCTCTACAGCGAACTGGCAGGCCATCGTGCGGAGAGGTCCACTCCCCTTTTAGCTCTGGGAGGCGGAGTCATCGGCGATCTGGCGGGGTTTGTAGCCGCTACTTACATGCGCGGATTGCCACTGGTGCACGTACCCACCACCCTGCTGGCCCAGGTTGACAGCAGCATAGGCGGCAAAGTTGCCGTCGACCATGGCCGTATCAAGAACAGCATCGGTGTTTTCTATCAGCCTGCACTGGTCGTCGCCGATACTGCCACCCTCAAGACCCTCCCGGCAGGTGAGCTCAGCAACGGCCTCGCCGAGGTAATCAAATATGCCGTCATCGGAGACAACACATTTTTCAGCTACCTTGAGAATAACATTGAGAAAATAATGGCCCTCAATACGGATGGACTTGAGGGAATTACTGTAAAATCAGCCGTGATCAAGGCGCATATAGTCGAAAAGGACGAGAAGGACACGGGGCTGAGGAACATGCTGAACTTCGGTCATACTATAGGGCATGCCGTCGAATCGGCATCGGATTTCGGCATAAGTCACGGGCAGGCCGTCGCCATCGGCATGGTGGCAGCAGCCCGGATCGCCAGCAAACTCGGTACGTTCAGCACTAATGATTTAAGCAGACTGAAGCGCCTCATCGCCAGGACAGGCCTGCCAACGAAAGTCCCCGAACTCGATACAGGCAGGCTGATCGAAGCCATGGAGCATGACAAGAAAATCTCGGAGGGCAAGATAAGGTTTATACTGCCCCGGTCCATAGGAAAAGTCTTTATATCCGATAACGTTGGCCTGCCGCTGGTCAGGCAGGTACTGGAGAGCAGTGATGAAGAGGCCTGAGATCTGCGCCGTGATAGTGGACACAGACCTTGACAGCTTGAACAAGGTGGAGCGGGTCGTCGACCTGTTCGAAGTACGCATAGACCTGATTGGCAGCGGCTGGTCACAGGTCATAGAGAAATTGCATAAACCGTGGATAGCCTCGAACAGAACCATTGCCGATGGAGGAAAATGGAGAGGCAGCGAGGAAAAGAGGATCAGCGAGCTTATCAAAGCGGCGGAAATGGGGGCAGAAATAATCGATATTGAGCTGGGTGCTAAAGGACTGGAGTACATCCGGCCGATGATTAAAAATAAGGCAAAATTGCTTATCTCATTTCATGATTGGGAAAGTACCCAATCCCCGAAAAATCTATCCAAAATAGTCCAGCGACAGCTGGCAGAAGGCGCCGATATATGCAAAATCGTCACGACGGCCAGGAAGTTCGAGGATAATATCACCGTCCTCAAGCTGATTGCGTCGTTCCCCGCTGCCAAGGTGGTATCATTTGCCATGGGTGAAGCCGGCATAGTAAGCCGCATCCTGTCTCCGCTGGCCGGCGGCTACTTTACCTACGCAGCGATCAAGGAGGGCAGCGAGTCTGCCCCCGGCCAGATCACGGCAGAAGAAATGCGTAGTATCTACAGGCAGATTAAATTATGACAACGCGGGAAATATCCGGGCAGACCAGGTTGTGCGGCGTCATAGGTGACCCTGTGGAGCATACCGTGTCACCGGCCATGCACAACGCGGCTTTCAAATCGCTGGGCATTGACTACGTGTACGTGTCCTTCAAAGTCAGGAAGAACGACCTTGCCAGCGCCGTTGAGGGCGCAAGGGCACTGAACATCAGGGGGTTGAATGTCACTTTACCGCACAAGGTCGAGATCATACCGCTCCTGGATGAACTTGACCCTCTGGCTGAGAAGATCGGTGCCGTCAACGTGATCGTCAACGATGAAGGTCTTTGGAAAGGCTACAACACGGATGCCGACGGGTTCCTGCAGGCCATGCTCGAACAGGGCATTGAAGCGGAAGGAAAGAAAATAACCATCCTGGGTGCCGGCGGAGCTTCAAGGGCGATATCGTTTGCCCTTGCCGGCAGATGCGCGGACTTGACGATCCTTAACAGGACGCTTGCCAGCGCAGCGGTCCTGGCTTGCGAAATTTCAAAGAACTTCGCGGTCGCGGTTGCAGCTCTGGAACTCGACAGGAAAAACCTGGTCAAAGCGCTGGAAGGGGCGGATATCCTGGTCAATACAACCAGCATGGGTATGAATCCCGATGTTGACAGCACACCGGTCGCAGGAGATCTGATAAGACCCCGGCTCACCGTTGTAGATATCGTATACAATCCGGTTAAGACAAGGTTGCTGGCAGAGGCGGAGAAAGCCGGCGCCAGGACCGTGAGCGGGCTTAATATGCTGGTATGGCAGGGGGCGCTTGCATTTGAGAAGTGGACCGGACTCAGGCCGCCGCTAGAATTAATGAGAAGGGAAGCGGCCAGGGCACTGAAAAAGCATGAAAAGTAACATAGTTTTAATAGGCTGCATGGGCGCGGGCAAGACGGCCGTGGGCAAGGCCCTGGCTGAAAGACTGCACAGGGAATTCATCGAACTGGATTCCCTGATAAAAAAGAAGACTGGAAAGTCCATAATGGAGATATTCCAGCAGGATGACGAGGTGACCTTTCGTGAACTCGAGATAGAGGCCGCCAGGGAAGCCTCGCATAAGGAGAACGCTGTTATAGCCTGCGGCGGCGGCATAGTCCTGAATCAAATCAATATAGACCGCCTTAGGCGGAACTCAACAATCATTTACCTGGAGGCAGCGCCATCGGTCATATTGAAGCGGGTAAGGAAAGGCGGAGAGAAACGTCCGCTCCTCGAAGTCGCCGACCCGGCCTCGGCCATCCGGGAGCTTTTGAAGTTCCGTAAGCCGCTATACGATCGGGCCGCGGACATCAGAATCAATACGTCCGGGTCAAGCATTGAATCAGTCGTAAATCGGATTATACAGAAGTTGTCAGAACATGAGAGCGTTAATATCAAAAAGTAGCCTAAAAGGCAGGGCAGAAGCGCCTTCCTCGAAGAGCTATACCCTGCGCGGGCTGATGTGCGCTGCACTGGCAAGCGGCCGGAGCGAGATATCACGGCCATTGATCTCCGATGATACCGAAGCTGCCCGGGAGGTGCTGTCGAAGGTCGGTGTCGGCATACAACAGGATGCCGGCTCGTGGCTGGTCAGCGGCGGCCATTTCCACCAGCCGGATTCAGATCTATTCTGCAGGGACTCGGCGGGGACACTGCGTTTCATGACGGCCATCTGTTCCCTGATTCCCGGCAGATGCAGGCTGACCGCCGGCCCATCGCTCTCAAAGCGACCGGTCAAGCCTTTGCTCCAGGCTCTGCAACGGTTAGGCGTAAATTGCTTTTCCCCGGGCGATGCGGCAGCGGTGATCGTAGAAGGAGTACATTTGAAAGGCGGGACAGTCGAATTGCCCGGCGATATCAGCTCCCAGTTCATATCCGCAATCTTATTCATTTCTCCGCTTGCGGAAGATGGAATGACCATCAGGTTAACCACCCCCCTGAAGTCAATACCCTATATTCTGATGACACTCGCTTGCATGCAGAGCTTCGGGGCAAAGGTGGGATTAGCCCCGGACATGACGAGATTCGCAGTTGAACGCCAGACATATAAGCCATGTAGTTACAGAGTCGAGGGCGACTGGTCATCGGCCTCTTACCTGCTGGCGCTGGGCGCCGTTGCCGGCGAAACGGAAGTGGTGAACTTAAATCCAGAAAGCCGTCAGGGCGACAGGGAGATATTGAACCTGTTAAGAAAAATGGGGGCTTCTATAAATGTAGGGCAAGATTTGATTACTGTGAAAAAATCGAATCTAAAGGCCGTCAAGGCGGATCTGTCAGATTGCATAGATCTCTTGCCGACGATGGCGGCATTGGCAGCGGTCGCAGACGGTGTCAGTGAGTTCACGGGGATCAACAGGGCAAGGCTGAAGGAATCGGACAGGGTGGCAGCCGTGAAAGAGGGGCTGGAGAGGATGAATATTGAGGTCAACGAGGGGACGGACAAACTGACTATCAAGGGAGCCCGCCCAAAAGGTGCTATCATAGACTCAAAGGGCGACCACAGGATTGCCATGGCCTTCAGTATTCCAGGTATATTGGCAGGGGAAACCATCATAGAAGGCGCTGAGTGCGTTTCCAAGACATACCCGCGGTTCTGGGACACGCTGAAAAGCCTGGGAGGAGATGTGAATTTACATGGGGAATAGCTTCGGTAAGCTCTTCGTGGTAACCAGCTTTGGAGAAAGCCACGGCAGATGCGTGGGAGTCGTCGTCGACGGCTGCCCGGCAGGACTACCTTTGAAAGCGGATGTTATCCAGAAAGAGCTGGATAGAAGAAGGCCTGAAGCAAGTGCCGGCTCAACCGGCCGTCACGAGGAAGATAAAGTGGAAATCCTCTCGGGCGTCTTCAACGGGATGACCGCGGGCGCTCCCATCTGTCTTATCGTATGGAACAAGGACGTGGATTCAACGGAGTATGAGAAAATAAGGTGCATCCCCAGGCCGGGGCATGCCGACTACACGGCCCTCGTAAAATACGGAGGATACAACGATTACCGCGGCGGCGGCAGGTTCTCCGGCAGGATCACGGCGGGTTTTGTGATGGCAGGTGCCATTGCCAGGAGGCTACTCAACATTATCGGGATTGAGATCGTGGCCCACACGGTCCAGATCGGCAGCGTCGAGGCCGCGCCAAAGGCGATCTCAGCCATAAAAAAGAACGTCGAGAGAAACCCGGTCAGATGCGCCGACCTGAAGGCGGCCGGGGAGATGATCAAGCTTATTGAAAAGGTTAAAAAGGAAGGAGACAGCATCGGAGGCATCGTGGAAGCGCTGGCCTTGAATGTGCCTCCGGGCCTGGGAGAGCCCGTTTTTGACACACTGGAAGGAGACCTGGCGAAAGCCTTCTTCGCCATACCAGCGGTCAAGGGGGTTGAGTTCGGCGCCGGGTTCCCGGCCGCCGCGATGCGGGGGTCAGAGCACAACGACCCGTTCGCCATTAAAAAGCATAATATCGTCACCCTGACCAACAATGCCGGCGGCATTGCGGGCGGGATAAGCAACGGCATGCCGCTAATGGCCAGGGTGGCATTCAAGCCCACGGCATCCATAGCTAAAAGCCAGAAATCAGCCAACATCAAAAGCGGGAAGAGCCTGGATTTATCTATCAGGGGGAGGCATGACAGCTGCATCGTGCCCCGTGCCGTGCCGGTGGTGGAGTCAATGATGGCTATAACCATGTGTGATTTTGCCATGAGGGCTGGCCTGATACCGGGGGTAATAAAATGAGGTTGCGTGATTTAAGAGATAAGATAGACGATATCGACGCCAGGATAGTCAGGCTGCTGGCCGAGCGGCTGAGAACCGCGGAAGATATAGGCAAAGAGAAACGAAAAAATGGCAGAAGTATTGAGGATAAGGCGCGGGAGGAGGAGGTGCTTAACAAAGTCAAAGCGGTTGCCCTCAGCGAAGGGGTTAATCAGGAAAATATAACCGGTATCTACAGGCAGATAATAAACACCTCCAGGGGCACTCAGGGCGCCGAGGTCGCTTTCCAGGGGGAGGCCGGCGCCTACAGCGAGGAGGCGGCCATCAGCTTCTTTGGCCCCGCCGTCGTAACCAGTCCCTGCGAGACGCTCGACGATGTCTTCAAGGACGTCCAGGAAGGCAATCTGCCGTACGGCATCGTACCGGTGGAAAACTCCCAGGAAGGCAGCATAAGCCGCTCCTATGACCTGCTATTGGATTCGGATGTCACAGTCTGCGGGGAAACGCTGCTCAGGGTTTCACACTGCCTCATAGCGAACAAGGGGGCGGGGCTGGACTCTATCAAGAAGATATACTCCCACCCGCAGGCGCTGGCACAGTGCCAGGGCTTCCTGAGGCGGCTGGGCTGCGAGCTCATACCGACCTATGATACGGCCGGCAGTGTAAAGATGATCAAGGAGAAGAGTATCCTGGACGGGGCGGCTGTTGCCAGCGCCAGGTCGGCACAGATCTACGGGATGAAAATCATCGCCAGGGAGATCGAGGACAACCCCAGGAACACGACCAGGTTTTTTATAATCTCGAAGCAAGATGCGGCACCTACGGGTAACGACAAGACATCCATAGTGTTCCTGCTAAGGCACAGGCCGGGCACTCTGCATGACTCGCTGAAAGTGTTCGCCGACCGCAATATCAACCTGACCAAGATCGAGTCCAGGCCGACCAAGCAAAAACCGTGGGAGTACAACTTCTACCTTGATTTCGAGGGGCACAGGCAGGATAAGATAGTCTTGGAAGCGCTGGAAGAGCTCGAAAGGACGTGCCTGTTTTTAAAAGTCCTGGGTTCCTACCCGAAGGCAAAAATGCGATGAGCAAGGTAAAACGGTGAAAATAGCTATAATAGGCGGTTACGGGAAAATGGGCCGCTGGCTTGCCGGGTTCCTGCACGATGACGGCAAGCAGGTGGTGATATCGGGACGGGATGAGAAGAAACTGGCACAAGCCGCGGGACAGCTTGGCATCAAGGCAGCGACCATCGCGGAGGCCGTCAGCAGTTCGGACGCAGTTGTGCTCTCGGTTCCCATAGACAGTTTTGAGAGCGTGGTCAAGGAGATAGCTCCGTTCATACGCCCTGATCAGCTTATATTCGATATAACATCGGTCAAGGTAATGCCCGTGGAGATCATGCACAGATATATGAAGGGGACCGTGCTGGGAGCACACCCGATGTTCGGGCCAGGAGCGAGTAGCATCAATGGCCAGCGCTTTGTCCTGACGCCGACCAGCGGGCAGGAGGCAGACCTTGCCCGCAAGACGAAGCAGTATTTGGAAGCCAAAAGTGCCAGGGTTATCGTTATGACCCCCGCAGAACACGATGACATGATGAGCATTGTCCTCGGCCTGTCACATTTCATCGCGCTGGTCACGGCCGACACGCTGGTGAGCCTGGACAGTCTAAAAAAAGCGTCAGAAATAGGCGGCACTACATACAGGATGCTTTTAACCTTAGCAGAGAGCGTGGTTTCCGAGGACCCAGGCTTTTATGCTTCGCTCCAGGCCAACCTGCCCCGCATGGGTGAAATCCACAAACTGTTTCAGAACAAAGCAGAAGATTGGGCTGAGCTGGTCAGGAACAGGGATAGCCGCCAGTTTGTCCAGAGAATGGGTGATTTGAAAGATACGTTCGCAAAAGAAGACCCGGATTTCGCCCGGGCCTATGAGAATATGTATAGAGTTGCAGGTGGGTTTTAGCGGGTAGTACATGGGCTTAGTAACAAGTTGATATTGTTACGGTCTGCACAAATAAGATCTACAAATTGTCAGTTTTTATGGTGGGGCATTCTGGACAGTTCCCGAACTCCTGTTTGAGAGTAAGAAGCTAATTCCGGCTATCCAGCAATTGCTCACAGATGGATAGAGCGGCTGGCCGAAAATGTTCCGAGCCCGGCTGTACAATACCACCCGATACCAATGGGTGTCCACGCTGCAGGCATAGATATGACGAAATAAGGCTAACGTACCATCAAATCAGGTATGATTATAGGGACATTCAAAGCAAACCACTCAGTTTCTTCGTTTATTTGTATGATTTCACGATTGTTTCTTAAACAAGTATGAAAACGGAGTGGCTATAATGTCGCCTATTATAAATGTCGCGAATATTATGACAAAACTTATTCCATATGCGGGGTATTGTCCGGCGATTGCAAGAGGCGCAAATACAAATATAAACCATAAGGATTTATAGAATAATTGTATAAGAAACAAAGGGGAGAATTTGAGAGGATCTCGTAAGCCCAGAATCGCTAAGAGCCCGCATGCCGTCCAGATACTACCGAGTATTCCGAAACATATGGGCTCATCAGCAGGCCACCCATTCACGGACTTAATCAATCCGGGCATAATCAACATACCCAGACCGAACAGTCCAGCCGCAACGATGGTGTAGATGTACATACCCCTCATCCAGTTAATCCGTATCTTGCCATCCTTAGACATCACTACCTCCTTTCTGCCATATTCCTAACCCAATATTAATTATACCAAAACCAACGGATCTCCTACAAAATCAGATATGGGCATTATCAGATGTTAATATACTGGTAATATTATCACCGCGTTATGAAGCTAAAATGACGATGGTTTTACTTTAAGAGGATTAAGTTGAAGCTAACGTAAGGTAATATGATTACCTAACTTGGTGGACCATTGTTAATCTGGAACTTAGTTAACCGTACGCGCTAATAGCCCGTAGACAAGAAAGTTCGGGATCTGTCTTTAATGGTGTTATTTTAGCTTCATGGTGGGGCATTCTGGACAGTTCCCGAACTCCTGTTTGAGGGTAAAGGGCTTATTCCAGCGCTCCAGAAGTTACTTTCAGGCGGATAAAATACCTGTCCTTTAATTTAAGTCCACGCATTCATCCCGATGTTTGTTCCGTGATAATAAATTCTAGCGGTACCGCAATACGGATTTTCATTTTTTCAGGCATTGCCGCTATTTAACCACCTCGGCTGTTGTCTGCTTCTGGGTCTGCAAAATGCCCGGCAAAGCATCCTGATTGGGAATAACCATCGTGATCATGAGTATGCCTTTGTCGCTGGGCGCTGTTACGACTTGTGCCTTTCCCGTCGGGTCATGGTATGCCATTCCCCTGGAAACGAATACTACTTCAACCGGGTTCGTCTTCGCCTGCGAATTGGTAAGGTTAAAGAAATTATCCGTATCCATGGTAAAAGCGGAAATGGTCCAATGCTCAGTTGTCGTAGACGTCACACGAAGCGGATGCTGGCTTACGTCGTAGACACAGAGTGAATAGATATCATCAGGCGCCGGCCTGACCACGTCCGTGCTCTGGGCTGTAATGGGCGGTTGGAAAACCCACTGGTTGCTGGGAAAGTTGAACTTCTTGGTAATTGTTGCTTCCATTATAGAGGTGGGAATACTGACCGCGACGACAAGGTTTACAATGACAGCCACAACAATGACGGCTAAAAGCGTCCATCCTATCCACGGTATCCATTTCTTCATTATTGACAGCCCTCCTTGACGATGTCCGGCAGCTGCGCTGCCTTCAGTGCATTGGCATTCGAGTAAGCAGTCCCGGAGTCATGCAGGCGGAGGTACACATTCAGTGTTTTGGCGTTGCCAGATGGCAGCCAGTTCCCCTGCTTCGGGGTCTTCGACAGGTATATTTTGAAACTGCCGTCAGGCTCGAACTTGATATCGGTAGAACTGAACGACCAGCGGTTTTGGTCATTGGCTATCAGGAAGCCATCTTCGTTGTAAACAGTGATATTCCAATATCCTGCCTTGGGCGCCGGGCCCTGTATCACATAGTCACAGTTGGCCGCCAGCGGCTGCCCGCTGTCATCAGTATAAGCGTCCAGGTAAATGCTTAAGGATGCGCTCACTGCCATAAGCCCGTTTTCAGCGACCCAGGCCTTGATATAGGGATTTGCATCGCTGCTGCCATAGGCCAGGTTGGTTGACCAGGGGCCGTTCTTGATGTTGCTCCCACTGGTGACCAGATTGGCAACGGGGTTTACGGTGACAAAGCCGATGGCAGCGCCTGCAACCACGGCTATCGAAGCAGCTATGATAACCTTGTAGATAGTCCTCATATCCCTAACCTCCCTTTTTGATATTAGCAAGCGCCGAATGTTATGTCAATTATTTTTAACCGGGCAATTGTTAATTCGGAAGTCAATTAATCATTTGCGCCAAAAGCTGGCAAGGTAGATGGTTCGGGAACTGTCTTGAATGGTGTCTATTTTAGCTTCAGAGTTTTGAATGGTGGGCCATTGGGGACAGTTTCCGAACTCCTGTTTGAAAATAAAAAGCTGATTCCAGCGCTCCAGCAATTGCTCACAGGAGGATAAAATTACTGACTTACAATGTGCTGAATGCGCGGCTTACGCAGGGTGACACATCAATTGTATTGCGATGGGATCTTAGGAAAATTACAAGAAGGTTCTGCATCCTGTGGGGGGCAGGTTACTCCAATGTTTATATTTCGTTTCTCTTGTCCTCCACAGCCTCTTTATTGACAATATGAAGTATTCTACCCATGATTAAAGCACTTTGTCTTCCAGTTTCAAATCGAGATTTGCCAACGCGGGACTCTCCTTTAAAATCCTCACCTGTCTATTTTACTATAGCGTCCGGCCTTACCTCGCAGCCGGTACGGGCCGACTGCTGGGTGGCCAGCGAGAACTGCAGCACAGCCTTGCCGGTGGCGCCGTCGAGCATGGGACGGCCGCCGTTTTGCAAAGCGTCCAGCATATGCCGGGTACAGTCGATGAAGCCGTCAGCCCAGTCAACCCTTGCGATCGGTACCGGCGTGGTCTTACCGTCCCTGTAAATCATCAGCTCGGGCAGGTCCACGGTGCGGCAGGTGTACCGGTTGATGAAGAGGATGCCCTTGTCACCGACTATCTCGATGCGGTCGTCATCCACATAGTAGTCGGACGGCACATGCATATTGGGCGTGTGCTCCAGGTCGAAGACGCCGTAGCGCCGGTCTGCCTTGAACTTGAACATGATGACCGCCGGGGCGTCAAGGTAAACGTCCGGCATAACGGCCGACTTATCGATCCAGGCATAGGCCTTCTCCACCGGGCCCATCAGGTAATATGCCAGGGAAAATAGATGGTAGCCGTGATCGAAGAGCATAGGGCCGCCGCCGCACTCCTTTTCGTTGAAACGCCAGATCCAGGCGTCCATGGGAACCTCCCAGCCGCACTCGGTCTTGCCGGTGCTGACATGCATGCGCAGCATCTGCGGCTCACCGATCTCCCCCGCCTCGATCATCTCTTTGGCCTTGACAGCCGGAGGATAGAAGACGAAGGTCTCGTAGACGCGCAGCATCACATTGCTTTCAGCCGCGGCCTTAATCATGGCGTCGGCGTCGGCAATATTGGTGGCCATGGGCTTTTGGACGCTGACGTGCTTGCCGGCACTGCAGGCCTCTACAGTCATGGCGGCATGCAGGTGGTGGGGCACCAGGAGCTCGACTAGGCCGACGTTTTTATCAGCCAGCAACTGACGATAGTCGGTGTAGATGTTTTTGGCGCCCCAGGCTTTGGCTTTTTGTTCGGCCAGTTCCCTGTTGACGTCGCAGACCGCCACTATAGCGGCGTCGGAACGCCCGCGGTAGCCCAGTTCATGCAGGTCCGAGATGCGCCCGCAGCCTACTATGCCTACTCCCAGTTTGCTCATTTTCTGCCTCCCGTTAGTTTATGCGCGCTTCTTTAAAGCAGCCAAAATGCCCGTAGACTTGTCGCCGTATGATTCCAGTATCTTCAGGAAGCCGGGGAAAGCGATCAAGGGTTTGACGACCCCCGCGGGAAGACGCTCGATGATGGACGGCATAGCCTGATGGGAGACGGCGTTCACATCATCGAGCAACAGGCGGGACGCTTTCTGCGCATCGCGGCGGCCCTCCGGGTAGCCCAGGCCGCTCTGCACGCTGAACAGCTTCTCGAAGATAAACCTCAGGTTTATGTCACCTGCCCAGCCGTAGCCCTGGTTGAGCGCCAACGAGATACAGTTGCCACCGTTGATCTGGGTGAACAGCCAGGCGTCCAGGGGATTCAAAATATGCCCGCAGGTAACGCCGGGATATTGCATAACAGAAATCAAAAAACCCTGGCCGGTCCCACACCCTCCGATAACATAATCAACTGCCTTAGCATTCAGCAAGACCGCGGCCATGAACCCGGTATTGATATAGGATAGCTCCGGCCCTTCACTTTTCTGCATGCCCGCATTGATGACCTGGTGCCCCAACCCATCCAGCGCCGTTAAGATATGTCCGTTCTTGTCCGCCGCACTTATTTCATTGATTACCGCTAAGCGCATCAGTCCCCCTCCTATAAACGCTTTTGAGCGACCGCCGCGCGGCAGGCGCTGACTATATCGGCAATTCCCATGCCGCAGGCATCCATTACGGCATCGGGGTCGGGTCCGGTCCTGGCAAAGGCATCATGAATACCTACACGCACCAGCGGCACGGGCAGGCCCTCGGCCAGCACTTCGGCTACCGCTGAGCCAAGACCACCCATGATGGTGTGCTCCTCGGCGGATACCATGGCCCACGTCTGACGTGCCTCCCGGATAATTATCTCCTTATCGATGGGCTTGATGGTGTGCAGCTCCAGCACGCCGGCATCGATATCCTCCTGCCGCAGCAGGTCGGCCGCTTTGAGGCTGCGCCCGACCATGGAGCCGCAGGCTACGATGGTGACGTCCCGGCCGTGACGCCGCACCATGCCCCTGCCTATGCGCAGGTACTCACCCGGCTGCGAAACAACGCCCGTGGCAGCACGGTTGAGACGGAAATAGACCGGCCCGTCGTATTCGGCAATGATCGGGACGAAGGCCGCCGCCTGGACGCTGTCGCCGGGCACGATGACGGTCATCTCGGGCAGGGAGCGCATGATGGCTATGTCGGTGATGGCGTGGTGGGTTGGCCCGTCCTTGAAATCGGAGACGCCGGCATAGCTGGCGGCGATCTTGACGTTGGTCCTGGCGTAACAGACACAGGTGCGCACCTGCTCCAGGGCCCGCAGCGCGACCAGCGCCGCGAAGGCGTTGACGAAGGGGATCATACCGTCTAAGGCGAACCCCACCGCGGCGTCTACCATGCAGGGCTCGGCGATGCCGAAATTGAAGAAGCGGTCAGGGAACCTCCCGGCGAAGAAGTTGGACAGCGTGGATGACGAGGTATCGGCGTCCAGCGCTACTACCTTAGTATTGATAGCGCCGTAGTCGGCCAGCGCCCGGCCGTAGGCTTCCCGCATGGCCAGCCCGGATATATCGGTCATTTTCCCCCCTCAAGTTCGGCCATGGCTGCTTCGTACTCCTGCTTATTGGGCGGCACGCCGTGCCAGTGGGCCTTATTCTCCATGAAAGAGACGCCTTTGCCCTTGACGGTTCGCGCTATGAGCACAGTGGGCTGATTAGTAACCGACTCGGCCTGCTCCAGCGCCTCCAGTATCTGCCTAACGTCGTGCCCGTCAATTGATATAACGTTCCAGCGGAAGGAGCGCCACTTGTCGGCGAAGGGCTCCATCGGCATGATCTCATGCACGGCGCCGTCCAGCTGTACATCATTGTAGTCCACGATGGCCGTGACATTGCCCAAATTAAATTTGGCGCAGGCGTTGATGCCCTCCCAGACGATGCCGCCCTGGCATTCCCCGTCACCCAGCAGGGTGTAGGTGCGGAAATTCTGTTTCTGCAGTCGCGCCGCCAGGGCCAGGCCGGACGCTATGGCGACCCCGTGACCGAGTATGCCGCTGGTCATATCGACGCCCGGCGTCTTGAGGCGGTCTGGATGTCCCTGCAGGTGGCAATCCAGCTCTCCCCAGTGGTTGAGGTCTGACATGGGGAAATAACCTCGTTTGGCCAGGGCTGAATACAGCAGGGCGGAGGCGTGACCCTTGCTCAGGATGAAACGGTCGCGTTCCTCCCAGCCCGGGCACTGGGGATCGATGCGCAGGACGTGGAAATACAGCACCGCCATGATCTCGGCAGCCGACAGGCACCCGCCCGGGTGCCCGGCCTGGCGCCGGTAGATCATGGTCAGGCTCTGACGGCGCAGGTAGTTGGCGGTTTTATTCAGTTCCGCTATGTCAGCGTCGTTGTACTTTTTCATAATGGGTGAAACACCATCAAAGCCCTATATTATGCCTCAGCGACTGCGTATCTGCGCACCAGTTGCCCACGTTCCACCTGCCGTAAACTCCCATGCCGCCCAGCAGGTCGGGACCATAGTAAACCGGCACATGCACCAGGGACAGGCCGTCATGAGCGTAGGCCCTGTCCAGGGCGGCAAGTAATTCACCCTTTGAACAGCCGCCTTCAATGGCCAGGACGCCCTTTACGGCTGCCGCCAGGGTGACATAGTCGACCTCCACCGAATCGGAGGTGGCGAATTCATTATTATACTGGGCCTGCTGCAGACCGGAGATGGCGGCCATGCGCCGGTTGTTTAGCAGCAATATGCAGCCCCGGGCGCCGTGCTGGACGCCGTCGATCAGTACCTGGGGGTTCATGGTGAAGGAGCCATCCCCCGTAAAGGCCAGGCCGTAGAACTTCCTGCGTCCCGCCGAGGTGGCCAGCAGGGCCGAAACAGCGAACCCCATATAGCTGGCCCCGGTCTCGGTGAACGTCTTACCGTAGCTCTCGTCTTCCACGACCTGGAAGCCGTTGGCCTGCACGTCGCCGGCGTCGAAGAACTTCACGATATCTTTCTTTTTTGCCCAATCGGCGGCTATCTTGATGGCTGCCGGCTGCGTGAGCACCTGCTTCTTCCACGTATCATCATAGAGCACGGGGTGGCCGTACCTCTCGGCCTTGAAGGCCTCCCATTCATGTTTTTTAGCGGTACAGGCCGTCAGCCATCCCCCGCGCTTGGCTTTGGCCGGGCTACCCTGCAATTCTTTCAACAGCTTCAACAGGGTGAGGCGGGCGTCCCCGACCAGGGGCAGGGTGTTATTGTAATGCAGTGCCGCATCTATCTCACCGTTGATGTTGATGACCTTTTTCACATTGGGGTAGGCGGTCCTTGAACAGTCCGACTGGCAGACGGAGCGCGAGCCGACGGCTATCAGCAAATCGGCATTCTCCATGGCATAGTTGCCGCTCAGAGACCCCTTGGACCCGCCGACCGTCATATTGCGCGTATCACTGTAAGGCACCAGCCCGCTGACCAGGGGGGACAAAACAGCCACACCATCGGCAAGGCCGAGCAGTTCCTTTATCTCATTTCCTGCGCCTGTGGCCCCTCCACCCACGCGCACCACCACCCTCTTAGCTTGAGTAATCCATTTGGCAGCCTGAGCATAGTCGCCCTCCGCAGCGCCCATAACAAGGCGCTCATCACGGGGCAGCTCGGCCAGATTGAATCCCTCCAGCAGGGAAGCCTGTGTATTCATGGGCAATAATAAATAAAACGGGCCGGCCCGGTAGGGGTGGTCCACCGTGGACTGGCCACGCCTCAGGGCGGTGGACAGGGCCAGGGGCGTGTGCAACGTATAGGCATTGCCCATCACGGAACACAGCCTGAGGAACAAATGCTGCTCGGGCCTGGGGACCTGCTGCATATTGGGGCCCTCATCCTCGGTGGTCTCGTCCCCGAAGAGGTACCAGGCGCCCAGTCCGTCGGAGGCCGGGACCAGGGAAGCGGACAGGGCCTGCAGCGCGCCGGGGCCGATGGATGTTACAACCGCCGACTTCTCGCCTGTCACCCAGCGCAGGGCCGCGGCGGCATGCGAGGCCTCGATCTCGCTGCGAAGGTTGATCACTTTGACCAAACCCACGCCCTGGTAAACGCGCAGGACCTCGGCGACGTCCGTGCTGCCATGCCCGAAAACGGCAAAATATGTACTGACGTTTTGCCGCAGCAGGCCGAGGACGACCGCCTCGGACAGGGTGATATCCTGCCGTCCCTCTAAAAGTCCCTTGTCTATGGCCGCGTCCAGCCCGCCGGCCCTGGCGATCAAACCGGCCCTGGCGGTTCTCTGCGAGAGTATCTCTTCAAAAGTCATCGGCTTAGCTATTGAAAGGTGGATTATACATGACGACTAAAATTTGCGGCTCCATTCTTTTGGCCAGCGTTCCGCCACCACCTTCTTCTGGGTGAAAAATTCCACGGCGTCCAGCCCCTGCCCGTGCAGGTCGCCGAAAAAGCTCTCCTTCCAACCGCTGAAGGGGAAGAAGGCCATGGGGGCGGCGATGCCGATATTGATACCGATGTTGCCGGCGTCCGCCTCGTAGCGGAACTTGCGCGCCGCCGGGCCGCTGCCGGTGAAAAGGCAGGCCATGTTGCCGTATTTGCCGCTGTTGACCAGGGCGATGGCCGCGTCTAATGATTCAACGTGCATCAGCCCCAGCACAGGACCGAATATCTCGGTGATGGCGACCTCGCTGCCCGGCTTTACGGCATCCAGTATGGTGGGACGGACAAAGTTCCCCTTCTCGTAACCGGGGATGGTCGTGCCACGGCCGTCCACCAGTATTTTGGCACCGTCTTTTTTACCTGTGGCTATCAGCTCTTCGATACGGGACTTGCTCTGCTGCGTGATAACCGGCCCCATCTGCACTTCCTTCTCCAGCCCGTACCCGACCACCCGCTTCCTGGCTATGTCGACGATCCTGTCGCTGAACTCCGCGCGCGCCGAGCCCACAGTGACGGCCAGCGAACCGGCCAGGCAGCGCTGTCCCGCACAGCCGAAGGCGCTGTCGGCAGTGATGCGCGCGGCCATCTCCATGTCAGCATCGGGCAGTATGATGATGGGGTTCTTGGCCCCGCCCTGGCACTGGGCGCGCTTGCCGTTGGCCGCAGCCCGGCTGTAGATATATTTGGCCACAGGGGTCGAGCCGACGAAGCTGACAGCGCGCACCGTGGAGTTATCAAGAATGGCGTCCACAGCCTCTTTGGCGCCGTTGACCAGGTTGATGACACCGTTGGGAAAGCCGGCGGACGCTATCAGCCGGAAGATCTTCTGCAGGGTCAGCGGCACCTTCTCGGAGGGTTTGACGATATAGGTGTTGCCGCAGGCCACCGCGTAGGGCAGGAACCAGAACGGCACCATGCCGGGGAAATTGAAGGGCGCGATGGCGGCGCACACGCCGACCGGCTGACGCCACATTATCTCATCGATGCCCTGGGCGATGTCCTCGGAATTGTAACCCTGCATGAGGAGAGGTATGCCGCAGGCTACCTCGACGTTTTCGATAATGCGCCGGACTTCACCGCGGGACTCCTCCAGGGTCTTGCCGCACTCCATGGTGATGGTACGCGCCAGTTCCTCGAAGCTGTCCTCCAGCAGGTTCTTCAGCCGGAATAAAAACTGTATGCGCTCACCGGGGGGCGTTTTTCTCCAGTCAATAAATGCCGCCGCGGCGGCTGCGACGGTGCGGTCCACATCGGCGGCGGGCGAAAGGGGTACACTGCCCAGTATCCCGGCGGTAGCCGGGTTCACCACGTCCTGGTATTTATCCGTACTTGCCGGGCACCATTTCCCGCCGACATAATTGAGGATATCTGCCTTATCTGCCATACCCGGGACCTCCCGCTACATGATTGCGGTAATTATACTATGAAGGCGAAGATTATTACACGTGACCTGACCCCAATAGCGCTACCAATGTTTACTTAGTCGTTCCAGTTAAAATGGCCTCCGGAGCCGGCGCTTAGTAATTCCTGGACCATTACTAATCTGGAACTTGGTTAACCCTGGACAGTTCCCGAACTCCTGTTTGAGAGTAAAAAGCTGATCCCGGCACTTCAACAATTGCTTTTAGATGGATCAAATAATGGTGTTGTTAATTATTGCAGCTGTCTGCCACCAGGCCCGAAAAACTGATGACCCGATGCTTTGACATATGTCAAGCCATTAAAGTAACCTGTGAAAGAGAAACTGTAAGGCTGGAAAAGCGCCATTGTGAATTGTTATGAGGAATTGCGGGTTAAATAAGGGAGCGTAAAATGGTTGACATTACAGCAGTTGACCTCGCTAATACGATTACTGCGTTCGCTACTATACTGGGCGGCCTTATACCGCTACTACTGACTGCTTTTACCCGCCCGCAACCTAGAAGATGGATCGTGGTTTACTGGGGAATGCTCATCACTGGCATCGCTACGGTCTGGTACCACGGTTATGGTGAGGGTGTCTGGGCAGGGCTCGCTGACGGCGGAACTAACCTCCTATTGGCGTGGCTTTTGCAGGTTGCCGTATTATGGGACTATTACCCGCCGAAAGTACGCATTCCGGTAGCGATTACATCAGCGGTCGTTAATTCGGCGGTTATCCTGTGGAGGGCTCTTTATGGCCCCGGATTCACGTCATTTTATCTGATCTCATTAGGAACCTTCGGTGGTTTCCATCCAATGGAGATCATGCTCATCCTGGATTGTATAGCTATAGTGGCGCTATTTTTTGGGAGCTTGGGAAAGGTTCCGCCACTGACCAGGCCGCTGCTCTACCTGCTCACCATTATATTCTTTGTTGGGGCATTGCTGGCAACGGCGTCAAACCAGCGCATTGACTTTCATATAATTTGCTATCACGCGCTGTGGCATGTAGTCGGAGCTTTCGGTTTCATCGTCTTGTGGGCCTTCAACCGGGAGAGGTTTGGTTGAAAGTTTTCTTCTCAGGGATGAAAAATGTAGATGGATAAATTGATCACCATGGCAAAACTTACCCCAACGTAATATGGGATTAGCAATGGGAAGCTATCCTGGATATCTTGCAGAAGTTGATAAAAGTGATCAGGATGACGGGTATCTTACTTTTGTTGGTGGGCCAACGTGTACAGTAGACAGAACCTTTGTAATAAAATTTCTCTTAGTATAACAAAATGCGGCTACTTCCTGAAGCCGGAGGGGGCATTGACAGCCGGACAGTTAAGACATAGTATGCTGACAAAGGGCAATAAGTGATGATAATTGCCTAATTGAGAAATTGATACGGGGAATCCCGGATTAATACATCAAAACAAAGGAGGGTCTTATGCGATTAGGGTTTTGTACGATGGGATATCTTGACTACACAACGCTGGAGGATGCCGTGAGGAGAATCGGTAGGATGGGATATGAAGTCATTGACTTTTGGGCATACAGTCCTCATCTCGGCCCTGATTTGTATGATAAAAAGGCTCGTCAACAGATAATGAATATAGTAAAAGAATCCGGTCTCGAAGCGGTGGCACTTTCGGTCAACGGAGGCGGATTGGCGCTTCACATCAACTTTTCTCATTCGGTAGAGGAAATCAGGAAGAAGTCCGTAGAATATTATATCGACTGCGTTGACATGGCGGCCGAAATGGGAATACCCATAGTTAATATGATTTCCGGGCACATGATTCATGGAACGCGGCGGGAACAGGCGTGGGAATGGAACCGTGAATGTATGCATGAAGTCGTCAGGCGTGCTGAAGAAAAAAACATAATGATGGCGCTTCATACGCTCACCTGGTGTGAATCACGGGTGATGGTTACGCTGGATGATGCGCTTCAAATGATGAGGGAGATTAATTCGCCGAACTGCAAAGTCATGATTGATACGGCCGATCAGAACATTACCGATCCCAATCTTTCCGATGCCGTGCGAAAGGCCGGAAAGGACCTTATCTATGTTCACTGCAACGATAATGATGGTGTCGGGCAGGGTGACGTCCACCTTCCGCCGGGACATGGTTCGGTCAACTGGAAGGTCTTCCTTTCTGCGCTTAAAGAAATTGGGTATTCCGGTGATTTAACTGTACAGGTGCACACAGGACATCCGATCGATATCGACGCATGGGCAATTGAATCAAAAGAGTATCTGAAAACTGTATTGAAGCAGATACAATCATAAAAAGCGATTATCAATCTTTGGGTAAGAACTATGGAAAAAAACAAGAAAACCAAGATAGGTCTTATTGGTGCGGGAAATATTTGTCGGGTGGGTCATGGTCCAGCCATCATGGCGGACGGGAGGGCCTATATTGCCGCAATCAGTGATCCTGACCCGCACAACAGAGATTTCTTCGCAAAAAAGTACAGGGTAAGCGGTGTTTATGAAGATCACCGTACCATGCTTGAACGTGAAGAACTGGATGCTGTCGTTATATCGTCACCACCATGGGTTCACGCGCGTCATGTTGAAGACAGCGCCGAAAAAGGTCTTCCTATCCTGTGTGAAAAACCAATGGCGACGACTCTTGAAGACTGTCGTACAATAACCGAAGCAGGCAAAAAACATAACGTCTATATACTCATGGGCCACTGCAAGCGTTTTGAACCGGGACACCAGAAAATCAGAGAATTGCTGATGAAAAATGCCCTGGGAAGAATCTTCCAGATCAGTGTCTTCTGGTACTTTTTCATTCCGGATCTTAGCGATGGTTGGCTGGGGTCTGTTGCCCGGAAACTCAAGAAATATGGATACGATGTTGAACAGGAGTTTGGTTTCTGGAGGTACAGTGACGTCAGAGCCGGGGGAGGCGATTTTTTCGATCACGCGCCGCACTATATTGACATCATCCGGTTCTATGGAATGGAAATAGAACAGGTTTCATGCGAAACCAAAAGGTGTTATCCGAATACACGCCCTTATGAGGATGTAGCTGTGGCTACTTTCAAGCTTTCTAATGGCGCGGTCTTTCTCTATGATAAGAATGTCGTCCGCACAGGATGGCCTTATGGTTTTGAGCGTGGATATATATACGGAGAAAAGGGAAAGATCGCTTTCAAAGCCGGCCATGCTTACCAGAAACGTGGAATGAAAGTCGGGATATACCGTCTTTCCAATATACCCCTTAATCTTTATTCTTCTGCCCTGGCCCCTTACGGCAGGGAAAATACAATGTTTTACCGGCAAATGAAATTCTTTATCGACAAAGTTCGGGATGAGAAGACACTGAAAAACTATATCGACGGCGCCTGGGGCGCTACACCGGAAGACTCATACCTCACCTTCGCCTGGACACTTGCGTCTTATAAGTCTGCCAGGGACGGTATAAAGATTACGCGCGATAATCTATTCAGTGAGATAGAGACTTTTCAGACCTGCCAGCCTCATGATTGGTAGCATCCGCGTTCCGTCTGGGCCTATACGAGGCAATAGTGTGCTGCTCGTCAGGAAGCTGTCTTTTCAGAATGTCAGCCGGTAAAATATCGGCAGCCCGGGGAAAAATTGGCTAATAAATCTGTTTTAGAGTCCGCGCTCTTCCAATATGGCCTTGTTAGCGGCAACCTTGTCCGGTGTGAGGTCATATAATTTCCAGAACAACAGCGTGGCTATGAGTACAACCACAGCCGGGACCATGGCTGCATGTATACGGATGCCGAACACCGCCAGTTCGGGGGTAGGGCTCATGGTTATTAGCTGCGCCAGGCTGGGAGCACCCGATACAAAGCCCGTTGCTGTATGCACGATTGCAAAGATGGCCGCCACGCTTGTTTGCCCCAGTTTAAACATAAAAGCCTGGTATCCCAGGTAAACTCCCGGGTCCCTTCGTCCCGTTTTTACCGCTACGTCGTCCAGGACATCACCCATGGTGGGAGGGTCCATGAACCATTGACCACCAAGTGAAATCCCAAATAAAACCAGGCTGATAATCCACCCGGTAATGCTGTTAACAAATATCATTGGCAAGAATGTGAGCACCATCAGGAATCCACCGACTAAACTGACCATCCTGTTGTTGTTCACCCTCTTAGACACGATCATCCATAATGGAACAAAGATCAACGCTCCTGCCAGCATGCTTCCCATAAGCAATGAGATGGTAGATGCCGACGCGTCCAATATGTAAGTGGTTATATAGAAAGCGCTCATCTGCAGCATGCCGACGGCCATCTGGTAGCCGAAGAATAATATAACTTTACTGACGAACCGTTTATTGGAGAGTGCAATTTTAGCCGTTGTAAAAAACCCCGCCGGTTTCTCTCCCGCCATCGTTTCTCTTCTGCGCTTGTAAAGTTCCCTGACCTTTTTTGATTCGAACGTACCCGGAAGCATAAATAAAAAAAGTACTAAACCTATCACAACTGTTGACCAAGCGGAATTACGGTAAGTAATGGCAACGCCTGTAGTAATAAACATGGGCGGGATTATTGCCGCCATCACGAGTCCGATGATGCCGAGTATGGTGCCAAATGCCTGGACCGTTCTTCTCTCGTTAAGCCCCCGAAACTTTTCGGGAAACAGGCTTGCGGTATTTACATCACATAATGTGGCAAAAAGATCGTACAGGCAGAGAGTAACGGTGTACCACGTAAATATCTCCCACTGGTGTGCCACCGGGTCCAACCCGGTCGGCCCTAAAAATATTGCCAGGTAGCTGAACAACCATAAAATGCCGCCTATTACGATGAATGGGGTCCTGCGGAATCCAGTCTTTTTTTCCCAGGGGAAATAAACGTGTTCCATCAGGTAGCCGGTGAGAGGATCGTTAATGGCATTCCACACCTGGTAGATGATGAATGCTAGAGCAGCCAGTTTCACATCCAGGCCTATTACAGCCTCGTAATAAAAAAATACTGTGAAGCCGAATGCTGCGGTAATCCACTGGCTGAACAGTTCCCTGCCGCCATAGCTGGCCATGATCAACTTCGGATATGCGTAGACTTCCCCGGTACCTTTTACCTCATTCATAACGCCTCCCGCAAATACTCGAAATATAGTAACAGAACAATTCAATATATTCCATACCTTAGCCTCCTCAAGTGTTGTAAAGATCTCTCGGTCGAGCAGTTCATCTCGCATATTCCCGTTGAAGGATTCGAAATACCCGTTCTCTTAGGGACTTCTCATATCAAATTGCAGTGAGTTAATACTCGCCCATCTTTGAATTTAAGGATTAATAATATGCGCATCCCTCCAGTTTATAAAAAAAAATACGGAATTGGTTAAGTACAATGTGCGCACAGAAATATGCACTTAACCAGTCTTAAGAGCGAAAAAAAAACGGGAATTTGCCATTCTTGGTGGAAATTGAAGCTAAAGTTAGTTAATAATATCGCCTTACTTGGTGGACCTCATTGACAAACAGGATCGTTCGGGCATAGTATGCTAACCAAGGGCAATAAGTGATGATAACTGCCTGATTGCGAAATTGATGCGGGGGTGTAAACCGTCAGCGATAATGGGACACAAATAAGGCCACTAAAACCGTACACTTTTGACTGGTGGCACTATTACTTGATTGTTTTTCTTTATAAGCAGTTACAAATTTACATAAAAGATAACATCGGTCACTTTCACACGTTACTAGTCTATATTACCGATTTCGTAGCCTGTTGACTGATTACTTCCCGGGCGTGTCCAGCCCGAGCCGTTTAAATACATTGTATTTTTTTAGCAGCATGTCGATGGCCACCAGCAGGCACTTTAAAACAAAGACATGCACGAAACCCCAGTAAGGATTCCAGCCGCCTCCGTGGGCCCATTTGCCCGAAAGGAGGGATGTAGCGATGAAAAACGCCTCCGTGCCGGCTGTTGTTATGATGAAGCACAATAGCACGATTTTTTTATCGTATACAGTTCGATAAAGCAAAAGCAGTATGATACCAAGGACAAATGACCATGCCAGGAAAATCCATGGAACGGGGGGCGCCGCCGTTGCGGTTGGGTCATACCAGATTTGGATAACACATACACCGTACCATTCAATCAGGAAGGTCGGCCAGGACCAGATAAATGAAGACAGTGCCGCACTGTAAAAATTTCTCTTGTTTTTGGTCCTCCACCATAGGATAAGGACGATAATCACACCGACTATCGTTGAGAACAACCACACCTGCGTGAGCGCCATAAAACACCTCCTCCTCTGATGTCCAGCTATGACCATTTACAGATATCGGTGCTACCTGCTTCATCTGCCGTATCCGATCATGCTTATGTCCGAATATTATACACTCTGGGATTCCCCATATCAATTTCTCAATTAGGCGATTATCATCACTTTTCGTCATTGGCCGGCATAATTTGTATTAATCGTACGGTTGTCAATGACCTGTATGATTGGTACAAAAGTGATAATATCGCCTTGGTGGTGGGGCACACTGGACGGTTCCCGAACTTGCCTTTGAAAAGAAACAGCTTATCCCGGAGATTCAGCAGTTGCTAATAAATAGATAACATAATTAGCCTGAAGCCCTATGACTGTGGCTGCACAATGCCCTTTTCTTTCAGAAATATTATGCTACAATGACGATGATGTGGCGGGGAAACATCCTATATAATATATCCGTTGACTTGCTTCCACGAATCCTGTCGTCTGCTGACTTACTGTATGATTTAATAATGGACAGTATCAGATATTTAGCCTATCCAGGCGCTCGCTTCAAAATAACAGGTAAACAGGAGGATTGACATGGGTTTTGTTCAAAGTTTGGAATATCTGGCTAAATTTGCTGAAGCAGGCCGGACAGCCGAGTTCTATGATGCTGAAATGTTGACGGTAATGTGGGAAACAAAGCCGGAAATCGTTAAACGCCTGTTGCCTGCTCCGCTGGCGCCGGCCCCCCAGTCCATCGCCACCGCCTTCGTAGCCTATTATCCTAAAACCAGCTTCGGACCTCCCTACTATGAGGGCGCCCTGTTCCTCAGGGCTGTTTACGACGGCATCGAGGGCAATTACTGCCTCGCCATGCCAGTAACCGGTGACCTGGCCATGGCCGCCGGCCGGGAGATGTTTGGATACCCCAAAAAAATGGCCAACATCCAATTAAAAAGAAATGGCAACACCGTGGAGGCGAGCATAGAACGTCACGGCCTGTGCTTTTTCAAGCTCCGCGCCAAGCTCACAGGCACGCCCAATACCAATGAATTTACAGATATTGTTCTTAACTCATCTTCCGAAGAAGGGACCGTGTGCTATAACGTCAAGCATTTCTTTGCTTCGGATGGCGGCGGATTCGACTATAACCCGCGTCTCATCAGGGAAAGGGTAGTCCTGCGTCCCAAATTGGCCGAACTCGGTGAAGCAGAAGTGGAACTATCGCATTCTGACTACGATCCATGGGCAGAGGTTGAGATCGTCAGGATTCTTGGAGCAGCGTACACAGTAGGCGACAATACCATGCTGAAGGGTGACGTTGTAGCGGAACTGGATCCCATCGCGTTCGCGCCCTATGCGTTCCTAAAATGGGATGCCCCATACTTCTTAACCGGCACCGCCTGATTAGCGCCCGACAGGCCATGCCAGCGCCCTTAGTAATGACAATTTTGCTAGAGAATAGTTTCCTCTGATAGCGGATTGAATTGAAGATAATTTGAGGCGATATTATCACCTTACTGGATGGTGGGGGACACTGGACAGTTCCCGGACTCCTGTTTGAGGGTAAAAAGCTAATTCCGGCGCTCCAGCAATTGCTTACAGGATAAAATAACTGACCTATAATGTCCCGAATGCAGCTGCATAATATCACCGGATGCTACGAAATGTCCAAATTGCGGCCGCAGATATGGCGAAGCGAGTGTTAAGGTGCCATCAAGAAACAATGGTAATGGCATTACGGTTGGCCGCGTAGGCTATGCCGTTAATTGTAAACTACAATGTAGAATCCATATGACAACTAGTATAGCGACGGCACCCACCCAGTGCCCTTTTTGTTAAGTCAAGAATCAATCCATGTCAAGGGGTGCCATATAGTAATACTGATTCTATTCTTACCGCCATTGACATTAAACTGCATACGCAATATGCTTTATTTGTGTAGCAACATGGTTATGAGAGGTGAATATGGGTAGGATATATGTTCTGTGTATGCTTTCTTTGATTACGTTACTTGGTGCATGTATCAATGTCTCATCAACTCCACCGGTTAGATCAAATGTCTCTTTACCTCCGGTTATTAGCTTAAGTATCAACCCGTCAGAAGTTGGAGCAGGTAGCCCGACTACCCTTCAGTGGAATGTGACCGGGGCAAACAGTGTCACTATAGATAAGGGCATAGGCACTGTGGCGAATAGTGGCATAAAGACAGTTATTCCAAAGGTAGATAGTAGTTACACATTAACCGCTATTAATTCGGCGGGCAAGAGTACTAAATCCGTCACCGTGACAGTGAAATCTGTAACTATGAGCTTAAGCACTTCACTACGTCTAAAAGAAAAACCTTCAATACCTTCAGCAACAACAGCAAAGCCAGGAATTGGAGAGCTTGTTGTTCGCGTACCGCCGAAGTTTACCTATAAGACATACACTGAAACCCTGTATGATTTTGTCAAGCAGGCGCCGACCGCAGCATGGAGTGAGAATTCTATGTCAGGGGAGCCTGGATACTGGGAGGATATCCCCTTTCCTTCTTCAGGCCCACGTACACTCAAATATTGGGATAATATAATCCTTGAAGGAGGCAGTACTTATAAGGAATCACTATATATAAAACTGCGTCAGGGCTGGGATGGTAATAATAAAAAATATTTCAATACTGCTCTAACCGGCGACTATCCAGTTAGTATCCCGATGAACAGCTGGTTCACCGCCAAGATCGGTTTCCCTGCGATGGCCAATCCGCCTGAAAACAAACCACTCATAAAATTCTGGGTGAACTATTCGCCAATAGGTGTACCACCTGAAAATTATTGTTATTCTTTAACCATCACCCATACTGTTTCTTATGACAATTACGTTGACCAGGTCGATATTGACCTCTCTAAAGAATACGGAGGTATTTTATGCGGAACGACTGGATATGTGACGTTCATTATCATAAATGATCCGGATCCAGAGATGAATCTACCTGTAGTAATCACAGACGCCAAGATTGCGCGCTAGAGCTATCTTATAGCGAATTGGACTTAGCTAGAAATTCCCCGTTTGAAAAAGATAGCAGGATCTGTGAGAGTATATGTTATGCCTTGTCATCTAAGGTAATAACCTTACCATTCTTGCTATTGAAAAAATATAACCAAAAACTACTTAGCGAAAAATCGAAGCTAATTTGTGGTGATAATATCACCTAACTGGTGGGGGACACTGGACGGTTCCCGAACTTTCCTTTGAAAAGAAACAACTTATCCCGGAGATTCAGCAGCTGGCAATTACCCATCAAGCTTAACAGCTTCTGAATTTATTCTTAAAGATATGTGCGATAAAAGAAGACCGCTGTATTAGCAGCGGTCTTCCTGTTTATCGAAGATGTATACGACGTGGTTTACGCCAGGTAAGCGTCCGAAATTCAGATTTTTGCATGAGACGTTGCCCATAACCGTGCACGTGACATTTTCTAAAGTTTGAGCCGGGTATACCGATATCACATATACTACTGGCTTCAAATTTGTTTCAGATTTGCGATTGTTATGCTTCTGATATTATGAGAATGGGCACGTAATGATATACTACAGCTCAGCAACAAATTGTTTATTAACACAAAATGCAATCATCAATTTCACGATTAATATATTGTGGGTTACAAGACTTATAAGACTATATTATGACTACAGACTTTGGATTTATTATCGGTGAAAATTACCAGAATCCTGTCTGGAAATATACTGTGTTACAAATCAAAGGTAATGACTTGATTGTCAGAACTGAACATGGATCAATTAAAAAGTTATCGGCCGAAAGAGCCCGCCAAATTATCAACGAAATGTCTCGCCCAGACGATCTACCTAGGAGAATTTCTAAACCGGTAACTCAGGCCGAGTTAACTATTCCCACAATAAAATTGCCAGAATTTGAGTATACGAAAGTAGATAAGCCGCAGGTTCCTTTTACAGGTAATGGAGTGCCTCAGAAAAAGGAGTCTCCAGTTTTTCGCAGAAGCTTAATAGAAGACGCGGCTGTTGATGATAAACCAGACTTAGACTCTATAAGAGAGTACCTTCGAAATGAAGAAACAGTCACATTGCCAAATAAGGAACCAAATCTCGTAAATCTGAGGAAATACGGAATATATTATCTATATTACATGTCGTATTTTAAAGCTGCACCTTCTATAATGACATGGGGTATATTTTGTCGTCGTTTAGCAGTCAAATTTAAAGTCATAATGCATGATTTTTCTGATCAGGATGTCCAGGCACGAAGAAAAATGGTTCATAGTTTTGTGCCCCTATATTTCACTACTTACAACGCAATGAAATACAGATGGCTTCATGGATCAGCAGATGGAACCCCTTCGTGTATGCAACCGGATGAACTAGTATTTTTTGAAATCAATGCATCCAAAGCATTCTCCGTGACAGGCGTTCAGTTCAGTGACATGAATGCAGCAAAAACTGATGTGCACTTTTTTAATGACCCCTCAGATTTGGATAAGCTTGGCATGAGACTTCTAAATAGTTCAGATGATATTGAAAAACATGCTAATCGACAAGCCGAGGTACTCGTCCCTAAACATTTGCCGCCAGGACTGATACAGCGGGTTATCGTCAATTCGAACGAAAGGAAGGTTTGGCTTGAAAAAGAGTATGCTCTAGAATTAGAGAGGTTAAATCAGCCTAACAATCTCACGAAGAAAATACCTACCACTGTTAGTACTAAATATTTCTGATAATTAACAATGATTAAATATATTGAAAGTGGCAATTTATTCGACAGTAAAGCTGATGCCCTAGTTAATACAGTGAACTGTAAAGGGATTATGGGCAAAGGTGTCGCTCTAGAGTTTAAGAAGCGCTTCCCTTTTTGCTTCTCTCCATATAAAAGTGCCTGTAGAAAAGGAATACTAAAACCTGGAGATATTCTATATGTCAAATTTGATGCAGCACCAAAAATAACTAAAGGGAAAGCATCCAAAGCAATCCCGGGTCAACAGTCTTTCTTCGGTCCGCCAGTAAATTGTGAAGAAGCACCTGTGCAGATGCCTATAATTATCCATTTGGCTACCAAGGATCATTGGAGAGGTCACTCTCAGCTCGAATGGATAAACAAGGGTATGCTGGCGTTGAAAAAAGAATGCACGTCAAAGGGTCTACATAGTATAGCGATGCCTACACCAGGATGTGGGTTAGGCGGTTTACGTTGGTTAGACGTCAAACCTATTATTGAGAAACACTTTTTTAATATGAAAAACCTCACCGTTGAAGTATATTTAAAAGCTACAAATCAACTGGGAGAAGTTTAGCTCAGACCTTTATTGACCAGTCTTACAATCTGTGTCAGACTTGCGATTTTAAGGCCTTCGGTAACTGGATGCGCCCGAATCCCTTCAGGGATATTTTCTTGATTAGTTTTTCTTGTAATATAAACAGGATTTGAGAAAAAAGACCATGCTACATCGTTTGACTCGTAATCAAACGGTGTAATTACACTATAATTTTTCTAAGTATGCCTTTTAGTCATGCCGACATCGACGGGTTAAAACACCATTAATTACATGGTAAAAAAGACGTAATTGACAGATGGAGAATAGCTATGCATCAAATACGGGACGTTAAACTTGTGGTGGTTAGGAATCACCTTGCGGATGTATAAATGGGTGCGCTATAATCGCCCAACGTCGGTGAAATCTAACAGGATGAAGAGACTCTTCTCATTGCCCGCAAAATCAAGTTATATTGGTGCATCCGGGATAATCATCTGGGCGCTCGCTCTAGTTATAATCATTGCCTATCTTGTTTTGACCAATATTTGCCAAATTTATTTAAATACAGCTGGCTGTTCTGCAAGTTTAACCGCACTATTTGGTCAATATATAACGATATTGGGAATGTTGACCGCAGTCAGCGTAGCTATAATGTCTTGGATTTATAATCAGGGAATAAACAGCAGCCAAAAGGGATTTGGTGATCTAAGAACTGCCACATCTAGATTACAGATAAATTTAGTCGATATGAATCAGAATTTTAATAGAGCGGCTACACAGCATCAGCCGTTTCTCCACGTTTGGGCAGATGCGACTGCTTCCATTATACTGCGTTTAAATGAAATTACTCCGGCATGGAAAGGTTGGAAAGAAGCGAAAGACCTTGAGCAAAAGCTTAGTGAATATACACACACGCAAAAATCGGCCTTGTTAAACACTGGCAATTTCATGGCAACAGATCCTGTGTGGCTGAGAATTTATACTAACAGTGATACTTACGATAGGGAAGTGCTTATTGGTCTATATTGGCTATCCATTGGAGCAATGGCAACAGCAACAGCATCATTAATATATCAGTATTTTTTATCAATCGTCGTATTACTCTTGGCCAGTTTGCTCTTTAGTTTGGCAGGAGTGCTCTGGTTGAGCGTCACCTACGGAATATATCCGTTAATCACCATTCTGTTCAATTATATGCTTATAAGCCATGTCATATGGTTAGCATGTATTATCACCTCTTGGTGGCAGAAACAAAGAAAACAGCAAGTAACTTGGGAGTCACAATAACGCGGTAGTCACTAATGAGAAGTTATCCTATAATGCCGTGGTTGTTTTCAAAACTCAACCGCTACGCCCAATCCATCGCATTTAATAAAACGTATTTAGATTCTTCATGTATTACTGATGATTTTCACTAAAAGAACCAATCTTTATATCACTGATACCGATTTCATAACCAGTTAAGCATAATATCTTTTAAGCTGAGAAAAACATTTTTGTGAGAATTCGTCAATTTCATCTTCAGCTATCACGTTAAGAATTTCCTGCCACGATATTCCTGCCGCTATTGGATTTACCGACAATACCACATTCTTAAATGTACAGTACTGAAATTGAGGGACCAAAAGCTGCAATAAGTCAGCGATCTCTTCTTGAACTTCAAGCTGTTTGTAACCTGATTCACCATCTCTACCTTCGGCAGATTCAAGCTTTGCCTCATACCGTTAAGTTTTTCGTTAGCGGTTTCTGAGACGATCCCATCGAACTCATCACGCTCTTTCTTGAGGATAAGTCGTTCTTTGTTGTATTTGGCAACTGCCTGGGTGTGGTCTTTGATGGCTGCCTTCAACTTCTCATCATCGGAAGCCTCTTCAAGGGTTACTCCGAGAGCTTTGTTGTCGGCAAGGGTAGTATCGTAAGAATCCTGCAATTCCGCATGCTGCTTCATTAAAGCATCAAGTTTCTTTTGCACTTCCCTACGATTCTTGTCTACCCTGTCGTACTCTGCCTGGGTGTAAGTCTTTTCAGGAGTATCGTTGGCCAGTGCGGGAGTTTTATCTGCCGCTACCTTAGTATCGGTCTGCTGATTTGCCATGAATAAAACCTCCTAATTTTGGTTATCAAAAAAGCCCCCATTTCCGGAGGCTTAATTGCCTTGACATAAGTGGTATAATTAAGTTATGAAAGCTGTGTTAGGTATATCCCTTGCAATACTATTAAACCTTGCATATTTCGGTTTGGTTTATTTGGGTTTCCTTAATCTACCACACGAAGGAATAAATCCCATATTCGCTATCTTTATCATAGTAGGGATGATAGTTTGCTGGTATGGAATATTACGTTTAACTAATAAATTACTGGAAAGTTTTAATATTACTCAGTAGTATTTGGCTGCCTACCGGTATCCTTAAATATTCTTAATTGCCTTTTCTTTGAGTCTGCCCTTGCTTCACGAACAGCACTATCAAGGGTGTCGGCAGATACCTTATCCTTGTTGCCTATAACTGATTCCATCTTTTTTCTGAGCATCTGCCCTGCTAAAACTTGGTAATCGTAATGTTCTTTTTCAGTTAGTTTATAGTGATTCTTCCCATCTGTTATAGAACCACCCACAAAGCCAGGACTAACACCTGCATCCGCCATCACCTTAGTAACATGGTCATCCTTTTCTGTTGAGTAAGTATAAGGCATTATGGCTGGGGTTTCCCTTGTCTGCGGTTCACCGAATACATTTACTTTAGCAGGAACGTTCTGTGACAGCCCTGGTGTATTCGCTTGTACTTGTTCACCTATGTTTTGTGGTGCGCGAATTGTAGTATCTATTGTTTGTGCCACCAACCGCCCTGTGCTACTATAGGGTACTAATCCTGCGAGCATCCTTTGGAAATACCCTTCGCCATATCTGTCCGGTTCAACAAGTGCATTAAGTGTATCTGATACGCCTGTCAAAAAAGTTTGGTTAGTAATGTTCTGCAATATGCCAAAGACAAGTTGCTCCGCGAGACCGTGATAAAACGTCTAAATATTGAAAACGGAACTATCGTTAATATGGAACTTAATTCACCGTTCGCCCTAATAGCTAGCAGGGCAGAGGGTTCGGGATCTGTCTTGAATGGTGGGCGATACTGGATTTGAACCAGTGACCCCCTGTGTGTAAATCTGGAATACAGGCTATTAAAAGGTGATTTCACGTTTGTAATAGTACATATGTTCTATTTTAGAAAAACCCTCTCTGATCGTAAGTATTGACCCGTGTTTATCAATATTTATTAATCCGTTAGCTATCCGTTAGCTTTTTTTCAGCTTCGAAACAAATATGAGAGAAAAGATGATAATAAACCTGGCGCTAAAAAGACAGCAGTGGCATGAAGATAAGGGGGGCGGTCGGTTCACTGGGTAATGGTATATACCCGGTCATTCAGTTTTCAGGATAGTATGAAGTCTTCAGTTCACCAATAA
>Ga0315289_10001874_pt1 | contig 32647 bp, 30 predicted proteins | sample YL17G11_40_MG_FD_203452 | JGI IMG/M metagenome (GOLD analysis project Ga0315289, IMG submission 203452) | Sediment microbial communities from Yellowstone Lake, YNP, Wyoming, USA - YL17G11_40 | ecosystem: Environmental > Aquatic > Freshwater > Lake > Sediment | place: USA: Wyoming | collected... | reverse complement strand
GCGTTAAGGCCCATCGCGTTGATCTAATCAGGGACGGCTTGCTGGTCGGCTATCTTTCATCGAGAGAGACGGCGGCCCGCATTGGAAGAACATCCTCCGGCGCCATGCGCGCCGATGGCTGGGGCAACCTGCCGCTTGTCAGAATGACGAACACCAACTTGATGCCCGGAGACGAGACCCTTGATGATCTCATATCGTCAGTGGACGACGGCATATACATGTCGACCATCTCTTCTTGGTCGCCGTCTGATGACCGCTCTTCGTTCGAATTTGGCTGCGAAATCGCCTGGGAAATAAAGAATGGTAAGCTGGGGCAGGCGTTGAGAAACCCCACTTTCTCCGGCAAGACTGTGGAATTCTGGAATTCCGTTCGGAGCATCGGCGACGAGAGCACGTTCAAGGTTTGGGGCACGCCCAACTGCGGCAAGGGCCAGCCGGGCCAGAACGCTCGCACCGGCCAGGGGGCGGCGCCGATCCTCGTCGCCAACGTCAAGGTGGGTGGCGCATGATTGACGAAAAGATTATCGATAACTTCCGAACGGCGATAAGGACGTCTCCCGCGGACCAAACTGAGCTTGTCTGTGAATCGGAGGAGTTTTATCTTACCAGGTTTGCAGAAAATCTGATTCATCAGAACATGGGCCGCTCCGATTCGACTATCTGGTGCCGCGCCGTTTTCGGCAAAAAGACCGGCGTGGCCCGTTCAAACAACCCATCCAAAGACGGCGTCATCGAGCTCATCGATGCCGCCGCCGAAATCGCCAGGAATAATACCGAAGACCCGGATTTTGATTCGCTCGTCAAATCGGAGAGGGCTCCGGACTCAAAAGGATTTTATCGGAAAACATTCGAGTTTTCGCCCGATTCCAGGGCCGGCAATATTGTCGCAATCGTGGAGAAGGCTAAGGCCCTCGACCTTGCCTGCGCCGGCACCTATCAGACATCGGGGACGACGCTGGCTGTCGTCAATTCCCTGGGCACGGAGCAGTTCGGCAAAGTCGCCGAGTACCGCTTCAGTCTTACCGCCGTCTCGCCCGACGGCCGTTCCGGGTGGTCACAGGCGGCCGGTCGCGACATCGCCGGTTTCGATTTCATGTCGGTGGCAAACCGTGCTCTCGATAAGGCCTCCTTTGCCGGTGAGCCGGTGACGTTGCAGGCAGGTCAATACACTGTCATCCTCGAACCCGATGCGGTCGCCAACTTTCTCCTGCTCCTCGCATTTCTCGGGTTCGGCGGCAAGACTCTGCAGCAGAAGCGGAGCTTCATGAGCGACAAGATCGGCCAGCAGGTCATGGGCGGCACCGTGACCATTACCGAAGATCCCTTTCATCCCATGATAGGATATATGCCTTTCGATTATGAGGGCATCCCTCGTAAGAAAGTGACCATCATCGATAAGGGGATTGCCACGGATGGTGTCTACGACAGCTACTACGCCAGGCTTGCCGGGAAAAGCTCCACCGGCAACGCCCTTCAGCCGGACAACAACTATGGTCCTTACCCAAAGGCGATGGTGGTCTATAGCGGCCAGAGCTCGGTCGATGAGATGATTGAATCGACCGCCGCCGGCATTTACATCACCAGGTTCTGGTATCTGAATTATCTCAATCCGATGAAGACCATGGTCACCGGTTATACCCGCGACGGCACCTTTCTTATCGAGGACGGCAAAATCACAAAACCCGTCGCTGACATGAGGGTTCAGCAATCGATGCTGGAGGCGTTCTCGAACGTAGAGCAGATTTCGGGCGAGCGGCGCTTGATCCCTCAATACGGAACCCTCATGCTCGTCCCTTATATGAAAATCGCCAACTTCAACCTGAGTTCGACCTGATCGATGAAGCTTCTCTGTTCCGCGATTTTTCTTCTGCTCTTGGGCTTTGTCGGGATGGCCTCCGCCGACGTCGTCATCGGGCTGGGAATGGACTACACGCCGATCGCCAAGCTCGAGTATGTCGACAATCCTGATGCCGATTTTGAAATAGTCGATAATATCGACTGGCAGGCGAGGGGCTTTTATGGTTTTGGAAACGGGCTCCGCGCCGGACTGTTCTTCGACTATTATCGCAAGCGAATTCATCCCGCGGCCTTCACCACCGATGATCTCTCGAAGTGGGGAATAGGGCTGCTCGGCGACTATGGCTACGAAATCACCGAGTCGGGAAATACGCAGCTTGTGGGGGGCATGGAGACCGGCTACGGTGAGCTGACCGACAAGGAAAGTCTGGCATCCATGACGGCCGGTTCGATCTGGGTGGCGGGGATGGCCGGTGTTCGCTTCGTGTTGACAGCCAATATCTGGCTGGAGTTCGATTATCGTCTGAGCTGGCTGGAATTTGAACTGAACGGCCCAATCCCCAAAAAATATCTATTCTCCGGCTCCAGCCTTAGATTATCTTTGGAATACCCATTTGGCTCGGAATCCGATGGCAAGGAGGAAAGATGAAGAGACGGCAGTTCTTCGCGTGGATGGGGAAAGCCAGCGCCGCCATCGGCCTGGGATACCTGACCGCCAGATCCGGCGACCTGGCGTTTGAAACTCCGATGGAGGTTTCCGCAGACCGCCGGCCTTCCCGGCCGCGCCTGAACGGCTCCGCCTGCCACGATTACAGGGTGATTTCCTTCGATAACTCGTTCATCCTCGACCGCGACGCTTACATCTTCTGATGCCGGTGACCCTGGCTGAGCTGTTGTCGTGGGGCAAGGCAAAACTCAAAGGTGCCGGCCTCGATGATTACGACATTTCCGCAGAGCTTCTCCTGCAATCGCTCCTGAATTACTCCCGTTCCGAGTTGATTCTGAATCTTTCCTTTCCCGCGGCTCCAGAAACGGCGCAAGCCTACAAGAAGGCCATCGAAAAACGCGGCCAACGGGTCCCCCTCCAGTATCTCATAGGTCAAGTCGATTTTTACAATGTCAGGCTCAAAATTGACAACCGCGCCTTGATTCCTCGACCCGAAACGGAGATTCTCGTCGAAACGGTCATAAAGAAGATTAGTAATTTTGCACGCCCCGAAATCCTCGACATAGGCGCCGGCAGCGGCAATATCCTGATTGCGCTGACCAAGAACATTCCCGGCTCACGGGGAGTGGGAGTCGACATCAGCGCCGCCGCCCTGGAGCTTGCCGCAGTCAACGCCCAGCTAAACGACGTTGCCGATCGGGTCTCATTCAGTGCAGGCGACATTAATGATTCTCCATTCCTCGAAAGCATCGGGAAATTCGAATGCGTCGTGTCCAATCCGCCCTACGTCGCATGCCAGGATAAGGAGACGCTTCAACCCGAAATAGCCCGCTATGAGCCGCAGGTTGCCCTTTTTTCGGGGACCGATCCGCTCAGATTTTTCAAGACAATCATTGGCCACATATCATATATTCTCGTGCCGGGAGGATTGCTGGCGTTCGAGGTTGGCATGGGTCAGGCTGACGATGTTTGCGGCCTCATGAAGCCCTTGTTCGATGGAATCGAGACAACGAAAGACCTGGCGGGAATAGATAGAGTCGTCACAGGATTTTATGCAGGGTCTGATAAAAAATAAAGCATTAGGACTCATCGAGACTGTCGGTTTGGTCGGCGCAATCGAGGCTTGCGATGCGGCGGCCAAAGCTGCAAATGTAATCGTCAGCGCCGCCGAGGTGACCGATCCGGCGCTTGTCACCCTCAAGATATTCGGCGAGTTGGCCGCAGTGCAAGCGGCCGTCAATTCCGGCGCCCAGGCTGCCGCAAGGGTGGGCCAGCTCCTTTCCGCGCACGTCATTCCCAACCCCGATGACAATCTCGAAGTCATCATGGGCGGCACAATGAAGATACGGGCCCCGAAAGTTCCCGGTGATAAACCACCCTTCGCTGCCGAAACCAGGCCGCCTGAAGTCAGCCCCGGGCGCCCCTCGGCTGAACCGCCCGGAGATATCGATTGGAATAGGATTGAGAGCATGAAGGTGACTCAGCTTCGCAATTTCGCTCGCTCGATTCCAAACCTCCCCATCAAGGGCCGCGAGATAAGCCGCGCCGACAAAGTGACCCTCATTCGCGAGATTAGAAGAGCCCTGGGAATCCAATAGAGTCGGGATTCTGCCGACTCCGAACAAATGCCGAATTCTGAATTCATACGGAAGATTAAGAAGGCCGGAGTGGTTGGTGCCGGAGGCGCCGGTTTCCCCACATTTGCAAAACTGAGTCGAGACGTAAACATCCTTATCGCCAATGGCGCCGAGTGCGAACCTCTAATCTCCAAGGACAAGGAGCTGATGAGGTGTTTCGCTCCGGCAATAATACAAGGTCTTGAGATTGCCGGGAAGGCCGTTTCCGCCAAAGAGATCATTGTCGGCATAAAGGAAAAAAATAAGCAAGAGGTCTCGGCCCTCAAACAGAATTCGCCCCATCGTGTCAAATTCTGTTTAATGAAAGATGTCTATCCCGCCGGTGATGAATTCGTTCTCGTTTATGAGGCCACCGGGAAATTGATTCCGCCTGCCGGTATCCCTTTAGAAATCGGATGCCTGGTGCTCAATGTCGAAACTTTGTTCAATATTAGTCGGGCTGCCGATGGCCACCCCGTGACCGACAAATTCATTTCGGTATCGGGCGCTGTAAAAGAACCGGGCACATTCAAGGTCCCTGTCGGCACGTCGTTTGCCGATTGTATTTCAATTGCAGGGGGCGCCACCGCTTCCGAATTCGCCGTCCTTTCCGGCGGCGCCATGATGGGTGAGCTTGTAAAGGACATGAACGCTCCTGTCACCAAGACCACGGCCGGCCTCATAGTCCTGCCTCTGGAGCACCAGCTTATAAAGCGACGTTTGCTGCCCCCCAAAGCGGTGAGAACAATCGGCGCCTCCGCCTGTGATCAATGCTATCGCTGCACCGAGTTATGTCCCCGCTGGCTTCTCGGCTACGATATTCAGCCGCACGAGGTCATGCGCTCGCTGGCCTTCGCCGCCGGAGAGCGGGAAGACCATTTCAATCGCTATTCCATGCTCTGCATAGAATGCAATATCTGCTCGCTCTACGCCTGCCCCGAGGACCTCGATCCGAAGAACATCTGCACCTGGTCAAAACGAGAGATGCTATCCCGGGGGATCAAGGCCGATAAGAACAGGCCCGTCAAAGCGCATCTCATGCGTGACGGCCGCCAGGTGCCGACCCCGTTGCTTACAAGAAAACTCGGGCTTGCCTCCTATGATCAGCAGGCGCCTTTCAAAGCGATCGAATTCAACCCGGATAAGGTCCACCTGGCCCTGAAGCAGCATGCCGGCCTCCCGGCAATCCCGGTCGTCAGCCGAGGAGATAATGTCAGAAGAGGAGACCTGGTTGCCGATATTCCGGTCGATGGTCCTGGAGCCAGAGTTCATGCCTCCATCGATGGTTTCGTTGAAGCGGTGAGCGATTCCGAGATTACATTGAGGAGAAGATAGAATGCCTACTCAGTTGATAGCAATTGGGCTTGTCGAATTCACTTCTATAGCGCGCGGTATCGAAGCCTCTGACGCCATGCTCAAAAACGCACCGGTGGAGCTTGTGCTTAATAGGACTATCTGTTCCGGCAAATTCATCACGCTGATCGCCGGTGACGTCGCCTCGGTGGAATCGGCCACCAAAGCAGGCGTCGCCGCCGGCGCTGAGACGGTGGTCGACAGCTTCATCATTCCCAACGTGCACCCCCAGGTGTTCGAGGCGATTTCTGGCAACGTGGTGGCGGCAAAACCCGATGCCATCGGAATTGTCGAATCCTATTCCGTCGCCTCGCTCTTGGAAGGGGCTGATGCCGCCGCCAAGGCCGCCGACGTCCAGCTTCTCAAGATTTATCTGGCCATGGCTATCGGCGGCAAAGCCTATGTAACCATGACCGGCAAGGTCTCCGCCGTCCAGGCCGCGGTCAGCGCCGCCACGGAAATCATCGGCCAGAGAGGCTTGCTCACCTATGCTGTCGTCATACCCGGACCTAGACCGGAGCTGTTCGAAGATCATATATAGCTCCATATGCTCCTCAGCGAAGACAAAATAAAACATGTCATCAGTCTCATATCCGACAAGCTTGGCCCGGATGCCACTGCTGAAGAAGTGAAGAATCTGGCTTCAGAAGTCATCAGAAGGCTCTCTACCGCAAGCCCCGCTACCGGCGACGAAGTCATAGCCAATCCCACACGAATGCCCAAGACCTCCACTGCGTTACTCGACAAGAAGCTGGTTCTCAGCGCTGTCGGAAAAGATAGGGGTGGCCTCGATGAAAAAATCAGGCTTTTCATAGCCCGTACGGAGTTGCACCTTCTCGACATTAAAGAAATCACAGCCGATTCCTTTAAGTGCGTTTTGGCAGTAATCGACTATTCCGATTACAGGGCTGATATTAACGACTTGAAATTCAAACTGAGCACCCTTTGCGAGGAATGCGGCTATAGAGCGATAATCCAGGATTCCAGCTACTACGGGGTTCAATAGACGCGCGCTTTCCAATATAGTCGCCCGGAACACCTGGATGTCCCGGGCGTTAGCCTGCGGCGTGGCTGATGCTCCAGCGCCGCATTGCCCCAATTTCCAGGGTCTCATCGGAAGTCATATTGGATATTGAATCCAATCACGAAATCCACAATTTGGTCCAGGTCTCTGGTCAGCGGCACGAGAAATCTTATGCCTGGCTGGAAGCTGCCCGCTTTTACATTTCCCGCGAACTCGAACTGCGTCTCGTTGGCGCCATCCCCCAGGAGATCTTCTTCGGTAAGAACGAGCAGGCCGCTGATTCCACCGCTGAGCCTGACATTATCCGTGTCGTAATAAAGCTGACCCGAATAATTCATAAAGGCCTCGTTGCCGTCACCGAAATAGTCTCTATCGCTGGTAACCCAGAATGACGGGCCGGCCTTGACCCGTGTCCCCAGGCCGGTGCTCGATTTGTAATCGTAGCCCAGCGCCAGTTTGGCAACGTACCATTTTGGCGCAAACGCATCCATTTTCGTCAAATCGCTGAACATTCCGGCGAGGAGGGCATTGTCCTTATCATCTGGAGCAGTCGGGATCCTTACGCCGGCCTCCCCGAATACTCCCATGCTGGCTCCTTGCCCTTCAATTCCCAGGTAGACATTCCCCAACGCCGTTTGCGACTTCGAGTCCTCGTAATAATAGTAGCCCACCTCGCTGCTTCTGGCAAACGGCACTTCTACGATGCCGTTGAGCATGGGCCCATACCTCGGACGAATCGTCAGGAAGCCTGCCATGCCGCTCATGTCGCTTCCACTTTCAAAGTCGGGTTTCATCAGTTCAAGAGACACATTCGCCTTCACATCTCCAGACCGAAAAACACCCTCTGCCGCCGCGCTCGAAGGGTACACCATTGTTGCCATCGCAAAGGCGGCCATCGACCCCAAAATAAACTTAAAGAATCGCATCTAAACCTCCTTTGGTTTGCTTAGAGTTTTCTCGACCAATTGTCTCGACAGAAATTGTTTAGCAAGAGCCGCGCCAAACCAAAAAGCGACTTGCCGATTCAGTAAGTCGCTGACATGAAAGGAAGTGGTATTAGCTTGGGTCTACCGACTAAACCAGGTAGATGGGGATCTGGTATCCATTTCGAAGATATCTAATACCGCTGGGAGGGGAGAGAGGATCAAGATTCTGAGAGTCCTTTTGCATCGAGCCCCAGGGCCTTCATTTTCTTGTAGAGATGGCTTCGTTCAAGCCCTAATGTTTCGGCGGCCCTGGTCATGTTGCCATCGGTGGCGCCCAGGACCTTCCTGATATAATCCCGCTCGAATTGCTCCGCTGCCGTTTTCAAGGTTCCCTTTGGCTCTGATTGAACCAAGTGTGGAAGGCAAAGCTCGATTTCGCGCTCGCCGATCTCGTCCATCTGGGAAAGTATCACTAAACGCTCCACGTAATTTGCAAGCTCCCGGATATTGCCGGGATAATGATACTTCTCGAATATTCCCATGGCCGCCTTATCGAATTTCTTGGGAGCGCGCCCGGTTCTCTTGCAGAACGAATCGGCAAAATGCTGCACCAGAAGCGGTATGTCCTCGCGCCGCTCCCTGAGAGGAGGAATTTCGATCTGCAGCACCGCCAGCCTGTAGAATAGGTCTTCACGGAATCTGCCGGCGGCAATCAGCTTTTTCAATTCTCTGTTTGTCGCCGAGATTATCCTGACATCGGTGGCAATTTCGGACGTTCCTCCCAAATGGGTGATCTTCGCTTCTTCGACGGCCCTGAGTAGCTTGGCCTGGGTTCGGGCCGATGTTTCCGCTATTTCGTCGAGAAACAATGTGCCGCCGGCGGCGATTTCAAAACGCCCCGGTTTAGATTTGGCCGCCCCGGTGAATGCCCCCTTCTCATAGCCGAAGAGTTCGGATTCGATCAACTCGTCCGGCAGGGCTGCGCAGTTTACGGCGTGAAAAGGTGCCTTATTGCGATTCGATTTTTCATGTATCAGTTGCGCCACCAGTTCTTTACCGGTGCCGTTTTCGCCTGTAATAAGGATTCGGGAATCCTCCGGCGCAATTCTGGCAATCGTCTGCATGAGCTCATTTATGACTTTTGATTTGCCCACCAGGCGGTTGCTTACGCCCAGAGTTTCGCGCAGGCGGTCCCGCTCGTCCTCGAGATTCTTGAGGCGCGCGATATTCGCCAGGATTACCTCGAGCCTGTCCAACGATAAAGGCTTCTCCAGGAAATCATAGGCGCCCTGCTTTACCGCCGTCACCGCGGTTCCTATCTCGGCATGGCCGGAAATCATGACGCACTCGACGCGGGGATACCTTTTCCTGATGTAACTTAGAAGATCGATGCCGTCGCCGTCACCCAGCCAGACGTCTAAAAGGGCCGCTTCAATCGAGTCGTCAAGAAGGCGCCGCGTCTCGGCAATGGATGCGGCCGTGACCACCTTGTGGCCCATCCGCTCCAGAGCGGCACCCACCGAAGTCAGGATGTTCGGCTCGTCGTCTACGATCAACACTTTCATGGCGCCCACCGATTCCGAAGGCTCATTGTTTCCTGCGCAGCGGCAATTCGATCATAGCCACCACTCCGCCCGACGTCTGGTCCGCTATTTTTATCTTTCCCTCGTGTTCGCTGACGATTTTCTTGACTATCGTAAGCCCCAGCCCCGAGCCGCCGGGTTTGGTCGTTAGGTAGGGAGTGAAGAGGTTTTGCTTAACCGATGGCGACAAACCCGGCCCGTTGTCGGCGACCATAACGACGGCGCTCTTATCGACAAGAACTGTCCTGACAATTACCAATCCGGTCGCAGGAATGGCCTCCAATCCGTTCTTTATCAGATTGACAATCGCCCGCTTGATCTGATCCCTATCGGCCATCACGGGGAGGTCTTTCGGCGAAAGCTCAATCTTGAGATTGCCACTTTGCACCTGCTTGGAGAAAAGTGGGATGGTCGAACGCACGATCTCATTGAGGTCGTCGGGAGCAGGCTTGGGAGGCGGGAACTTGGCGAACCCCGAGAATTCATCGACGATTTTCGTCAGCGATTCCACTTCCTCCAGCACGGTCTTCGTCGATAGGCTGAAAGCCTCGGCGAATTTCGGATCCGCCTTCTGGTATGCCCGGCGCAAGTCTTCAATTGCTATCCTGATCGGCGTCAACGGGTTCCTGATTTCGTGCGCCACTTTGCGCGCCATCGTCGTGAACGCCGAGAGACGCTCGTTCTCGACTATCTTGCGCTGATAGTTCTCCAGGTCCTCGGCCATGTTGTTGAAGGTGTTGATGAGGTTGCCGAGTTCGCCTCGTCCGCTGTCCTCGATCCTGGCGGTGAAATCCCCCGATGCCAGGCGGTCGGCCGTTCGGGCCAGGTTGTCGAGAGGACGGGTAATGCCCGATGAGAGAACGAATCCGAAGATGACGGCGATGATCAGTCCGCCCAGGGCCAACCCCCCGTAAATGACCATCATATTCTTGAAAAGTATGTCGACTTCCTGAGTCGACACACCCATCAACAGGTCAGCCACCTTGTGGTCAGAATAGTCCTTCAAGGGGTAGCGGGAAAACGTGTACCAGAGTCCTTGAAGCTTCGTCCGGAACGTCTGCTTGTCCTGCAGATACAGCGAGAACTCCTCGGCATTGCCGGGGATCGTCTTGGCCAGGAGCACGTCGCCTTCGACAAGAAGTATCTCGGCGCCGGAGAGCTCCCGCAGGTGGCGGCAGAAATCTACGTTGAGCGACGTTCCTCCAGCAATGATGCCGATGAGTTCCTTGTTCTTGTACCAGACGGGGGCCAGCGCCATGACTGTCAAGACGTCTTCCCCCTGATCATTGATCTTGATCAGCGATTGGACTTTCTGGCCGCTCAGAGCCTCGGCGAACACGGAATCGTCGGAGACGCTGTCGCCGAAATACCCAGGGTCGTGTCCTCGCGCCAGAACCTTTCCGTCGGCCGCCACAACCGCCAGGTAATCGAGATTGAGAAGGCGCTTCATGTCGCTGGTGTAATCGATCAGCCCCTGCTGGTCGATAAAACCGGCAACATCTTTTACGAGCAAGTATCGGACCAGCTCCTGGTCCAGCGACAATTGCTCCATTTGCCCCAGAATCGATTTGCCGATCCGCTCGTATGAGCCGACCGCTCCTCCATAGACGCTGTTGAGTTTCATCCTCACCAGCGATTCCCGCTGGCGGTCGGCGTAAAACGATATCGATGCGAAAACCGCCAATAATGGCAGCACCGCCGCAACCATCAACAGGAATATGATTCGATACCTGATCTTCATGAAATTGGCACCGGAAACGCCACTGCTTTTGCTTGCCAGGGCGGGCCCATAGTTTCTATCGTGTTTCCAGTTCTATGTATGTCTTTCTCAAATCGACATACCCTGCAGGATCGGCCATCATCCCCGAAATATCGGTCCTGTAGATTACAGTCAGATAGGGCCGATATACAAAGACCAGAGGCGACCGGTCGACGAGAGACTGGGTCAGTTCCAACGCAATATCCTCTTTCTTTTGGGCATCGGTTTCGCTCCTGAGATTTTGCAGGAATATCTCGGTAGCCTCATCTTCGTAGAGCAGAATGCCGGTCTGGCCCGACAATTGCTGGCTGAGGAGTGGATAGAAAAGGCAGTCCGGTTTGCCGCACGCCGGCAGAAAACAGGTCACGTATAAATCGAGATTCAGAAACGACCCGTTCTTGTACCCCCATTGCATGTCCATTTTACTCTCGTTGACCTTGATCCCTTTGCTCTGAATCTGCCCCTCGATATACCTGGCTACTTTCGTGAGAACAGGAAATCTGGCATCCACTCCCAGGTTCAGGCTCTTTGGGCGATTGGGAAGAGTGTCAAAAAAGTACTTGGCGGAGTCGGGAATGAATGGGTGATATAAGTCTATTAGCGATTGCCCCTGGCCGCTGATGTCGAAATTCGGAAGACTGGCCGATCCCCCCAGGATGACCCTTATCAGCGAGCTGCGATCCAACAGAAATGAAAGCGCCTTGCCAAGCGCCTGGCCGCTCTGGAAACTTCTGTCATTGTTGATCCCCAGGATGACATAGGCGTTGGTTGGGCTGTTTTGAGACGAGTAATTGCCGCGGGTGATGAATTTAGGCGGAGGCTCTCCCAGAAAGGGAATCATGTCGAGTCGTCCCATCTCGAACGAAAGCCCGGCCTCTTCGACGTCGCTAAAACGCAAAAAGCGAAGGCTATCGAGATAGACCGACGAATCAAACGCTTCCAGCGTCAGAGCATCTGAATCGCGCCATTTTATCTTGAACGGCCCCGCCCCATCCATGTTTGTGGCGACATCGCCGGGACGCGGAATAATGTACCCGGCCGGCCCCGCCAGATAATCCTCGAACGCCTCGAATGGCCTCTTGAGCGTAATAGCCACCGTCTTATTGTCGATTATGAAAACACCTGATATCTCACCGACAAGCTGGTTTCGGAACTCCTCGGCCCCTTTTACCTCCAATACGAAGCTTGCGGCGTTTGTGAGGCTGGGGGCCGATGCCAGTTGTTCCAGCGAATAGACAACGTCGGAAGCCTCAACCGGGCGTCCGCTATGGAATCTGGCGTCCGGCCTTAGATAGAACGTATATGTCAGGTCCCTGATTTCATAATCGCCGCAAAGATCGGGCTGGAACCGCCCGTCGCTTCCCTTCGAGATCAATCCTCTGTGAATCAGCCGCCCGATCATCATCTCATCGGGCATGGTTATTCCCGCCGGTGCCAGGTCCAAATCGGAGAAATAGGCAATGTTCAGAAATCCGCCCCGGTTGGATTGCGCCACAAAGAGCCTGATCCTGGCCGTCAATGGCTCCGTAAACATCATCCAGGCGGCGATCGCCGAGTCCAGCGGCTCAGACTTCGAGATATTCTCGTCCGACCAGGCGATTTTCCCCGATGCCACCACACGCTCATCGTAATAAACGTCGAACGGTTCTCCGGCGGCCACTCCGCTTTTCTGGCCGACATCGAAATAGGCGATGGTCGATTTTACAAGGATAACGTTTGCCTTGACATAATCCTGAGTGTCGGCCAACGCCGGAACCGCAGTTGAAACGGTGAGAACAAAAAGAATCAATCTCATGATTTCAAGATCCTGATGTGAACCCGCCCATCTTGGGCTATTTTACGTCTATATTTTCTATGCGGCAAACTCTTTTTTCACGTCTTGGAACATGTATAGGACTCAGACACATTCACAAAATGCCTCATCCCCTGTAAACCCTGTGGAAGAGAGCGTCATTAATCCATCGCCTTCTTCTGGCAGGGCAGAATACTCTGGCCGCCGCGTCTGATTATAATATCGTCCAAAACTCCGCTTGCACGTAACTTCTGTCTGAACTTTGGCAGCACGAGCAAAGCGTAGCAGGCGATAAAACTCAAAGTCTGGTAGAGGCTCCGAACTGCGTCTGACCAGATGGCAACATCTTGTCATCTTTAGAGTTATGAAATTTCCAGAAGAATGCCCGGAAATTTCTTGACAGGCAAAACGGAACATGTTATCTAAACGTTTAGTTTAACTAAATAGTTAGAGAATTAACGTTTCTTGAGGAATTGGATGGATACTCGTACAAAAATTCTGGCGGTGGCAGCAAGCGAATTCGCCGAACATGGCCTTGATGGCTCTCGTGTCGACAGAATTGCAGCCAAAGCCGGCGTCAACAAGGCCATGATATATTACTACTTCCATTCTAAGGAGAATCTATACCAGGCGGTGATTGAAAGCCATGTCGAGAAAATCGGACGCTTTCTGGAAAAAACGATCGCCACTGAAAATGACCTCGAAGCTTTTGTCCTCGAGTTGGCGCATTTCTATGATTCCATGCTGGTGGAAAACGCCAGCTTCATTCCCATTCTCCTGCGGGAGATCGCCGGCGGAGGGGAGCGATTTCGCGCCGCCCTTTCAAACGTCATCGCCGAAAAAGGCCTGATAAAACGACTTCAGGACATCATTAATGCGGGCATCGAGAATGGGAAATTTCGCAGGCTCGATAGCAAACAAGCTATGATATCGTTCGTGGGGATGAACGTTTTCTATCTCATTGCGGCCCAGGCTATCAATCCGATTTGGGAGATACATGATGAAAAAGCATTTCGCAAGAATCGTCCAGGAGAGATTGTCGACCTTTTCCTTTATGGCCTTAAGTCACGTTAAGATCGGTTGCCGGGCTTATGCCGCCGCCATCGCGCTCCTGCTGATGGCGTTCGCTCCCCTACGGGCCGAAAATGAGCTTTCGCTGGAGCAGGCGATCGAGTTGGCGTTGTCGCATTCGTACACCGTAAAAGGGTCATCTCATGATTCCGCAGCGGCCGCCTTCGACCTTAAGGCCGCCCGCGCCCAGCGCTTTCCCACCTTCTCGCTGAACGTCACGTCATTTTACACCGACGAAGTGCCTTCAATCAATCTGCCGTTAACCACCATTGGATTTGGGGCCCGCCAGAATTACCAGGCCGATATGAAGCTCTCAGCGCCTCTTTTCACCGGCGGCAGAATATCTAACCAGATAAGGATGCAGAACGAGATCGCCCGGGCGGGAAGCGAGGCGCTCTTAGCAGAGCGATTAATGGTCGCTTACTCGACTCGCAAGGCCTATCTCGAGCTTCTGGCGGCCGCCGCCATTTTCAACTCGGCCAAGGCATCGTTGGAAAGAACGAAGATAATTCAGCAGGACGTTATTGACCTGTTCCGCAATGGAATGGCTGATTCCCTGGATATCCTCGACGCCGACCTGGCCCTGAAGAAAGCGGCATTAGCCCAGCAAGATAAACAGACATCATATGGGAATGCTCTTCTAGCCTTGGCCCGCCAGACAGGGTTACCAGCAAACGCCATTGACCCGGCGGACACTTTGCCTGAGGCGCAGCCTGTTGCCTCGTTCGAGGAGACGGGCTCTGAACGTCCCGAAATCAAGGCCCTCGAAAACCGCGCCAGAGCGGCACGATATGCCCTACGACTGAATAACGCAAACTTTTTTCCCAATCTCTCTGGCTATGGCACTTACTCATACGGCAAGCCCAACAAGGACATATTCAACGATACCTGGAATGATTTCTGGACTGTCGGCGCCGGCCTGACCTGGGAATTCAATCTTGGCGGACGGACAGTTTATAACAGTTCATCAGCGAGAGAAAACGCCCGCTCGACCGAAATGGCGAGCGACGATCTCCGGGAGTCGCTCGGCCTTCAGGCGAGGATTTCCTTTGAAAACCTGAAGCTCGCTTTCAGTCGCCAGAGAACATCTCGCGAAGAGTTGGATGTTGCCGGGCGCAAGTACCGCCTGGGAAGGGAGAAGCAGCGAGCCGGACGGCTTTCAATCAACCGCCTTCTGGAGCTCGAAGCAGACCTGACTGCCGCCGAGGAGCAGTACCGAGCCTCCCTGGCAACCTACCATGTCGCTCAAACTGAATATTGGTACTCCATAGGGTCGTCGAAATTATACGGAGGATTTTAATATGAGACCGATCACAGGACTCGTTATAATCGTCGCCGCCCTGACGCTTTCTTGCGGCAAGAATAACTCCCATCCGCAGGGCTCGGGCTTAATCGAGGCCACCGAAATTACCCTATCAGCCGAAGTCGGTGGCCAGCTCAAGTCTCTTTATTTTGACGAGGGACAGAGCGTCGGCGTCGGCGATACCATAGCAATGATAGATACCTCCACCGTTCTGCTGAAGCTGCGCCAGGCCTCGGCGGCGGCGGATGCGGCACAGACGAAAATCAGTGTATCTTCCATTAACATCAGGCAAGCCGCCACCGGCCTCCAGTTGGCCGAGAAGGATTTTGAGCGCGCCGAGGCGCTTATCAAATCGGGGACTCTTAATCAGCAGCAATATGATCAAGCCCAGACCGCCCGCGACCAGGCTCGCCTAACGAAGGAGCAAGCCGAGGCATCGTACAGGGCTGCGCAGGCCGAAATGAACAACGCCGCCGCCCAGATTGAGCTTCTGAAAAAGCAGGTCGACGATTGTTTTCCGGTCTCGCCTATCGATGGCGTAATAGTGAATAAATTCGAGGAGCCTGGGGAGCTTATTGCACCCGGAAAGCCCCTTGTCAAGATTGCCAAGCTCGACACCGTCTGGGTCAAAATCTATCTGCCACCCGCCGATCTGATAAAGATCAAGTTGGGCTTGCGCGCCTTCGTCGATCCCGAGGACGGCCATACCAAGCCTCTCGATGGCGTCATAAGCTGGATATCGTCGGAGGCGGAATTCACGCCCAAAAACGTGCAGACAAAAGAGGCCCGAGCGGGGTTGTTGTATGCCGTCAAGGTTACCATTCCCAACCCGGACCAGATGTTGAAGATTGGCATGCCGGTCTCTGTGAATGTCAGATGAATGTCGTCGAAGTTGAGAGGCTTTCCAAATCATATGGCTCTCTCAAGGCGGTCGATGGACTGAGTTTCGTTGCCGACAAAGGGGAGATCCTGGCCCTGGTCGGGCCCGATGGCGCCGGCAAAACTTCCACGTTCCGCGCCATCTGCGGCCTTATCACTTACGATTCCGGCAGCATCCATATTGGTGGCCACGACGTCGCCAACAAATTCGGCAAGATCAAGCCCATTATGGGGTATATGCCGCAGTCATTTTCATTATACCAGGATTTGTCCGTCGAGGAGAATCTCCTTTTCTATGCCGGGCTCTTCGGGCTGAGCCGAAAGGCAATCGAGGAAAAGAAAAACGTACTATACGAATTTTCCGGCCTCGGCCAGTTCCGCAGCCGCCGCGCCGGAGCCCTCTCGGGAGGCATGAAGCAGAAACTTGCCCTAAGCTGCGCGCTCGTCCACGATCCCCAGGTTCTGCTTCTGGACGAGCCGACCACCGGGGTTGACCCGCTCTCGCGCCGCCAGTTCTGGGATATCCTTAAAAGCCTCAGGGCCGGCTCCTCGTCGATCGTCATTTCCACCCCTTACATGGATGAGGTCGGGCTCGCCGATAGGGCCATATTTGTCTATCAGGGGCGAAAGCTTGCCGAGGGAGCGCCGGGGGAACTTATCGGCATGTTCAGAGGGAACGTCTATCGCGCGAACCTGAATCCGACGCCTGAGATGAAGACTAAGCTTGACTCCATCGGCGGCTTGCATTGGCGGCGATTCGGCTCCTCAATCCATATCTACACTTCTCCTGACATGACCATCGACCATTATCTTGTGACCCTTCGCGACGCGGGGATCGAGCAATCCGCAATAACGCGAATCGAACCCTGCTTGGAGGACGCCTTCATTCAACTCATGGGCCGTTGAAATGGAAAAGGCCGTTGTTATAGACAAGCTCACAAAGAAGTTCGCAGACTTCATAGCGGTCGATGAAATCAGCCTGGAAGTCGCCAGGGGCGAGATTTTCGGTTTTCTCGGGGCCAATGGCGCCGGCAAAACAACCGCCATTCGCATGCTCTGCGGCCTGCTTCTCCCCACGTCGGGCGCTGGCGCTGTCGGAGGCTACGATATCTACACAGAGAACGAGAAAATTAAGCAGAGCATCGGTTATATGTCGCAGAAATTCTCGCTCTACAAGGACCTCACCGGCAACGAGAACCTCCGATTCTATGGCTCCATATATCGGATTCCCGCACGGGAACTCAGGAACCGGATCGGCGAACTTGCCGCCAGCCTTGACCTTTCCAAATTCATCGACCGTCCTGCCGGCGCCCTTCCAACGGGCTGGCGGCAGCGGCTTGCGTTAGGTGCCGCTCTTCTCCACCACCCCAGGATTCTGTTTCTCGATGAGCCGACCGCGGGAGTTGACCCCGTTTTTCGCCGTCGATTCTGGGAGTTGCTGTACGGGCTCGCAGACCAGGGCACTACCCTGTTTGTCACCACCCATTACATGGACGAGGCCGAATTTTGTCAACGTATCTCCGTCATGCATCGCGGGAAAATCGTCGAAGTGGGCAGGCCGCAGGAGTTGATTGAGAAGTATCACGAGAGCGATTTGCAGGAAACATTCATTCACTTGATTTCCCGAAGAGGAAGCGATGCGTAGCGTCAGGTATATCGCTGTCAAGGAGATCAGGCACATTCTGCGTGATCCGCGTTCGCTCATCATCGCCATCGTCATGCCGATCATGATGACGTTTCTCTACGGCTACGCCATCAACCTCGATATAAAAGGCATCGAACTGGCTGTCCTCGATTTCGATAAGACCGCCGAGTCGCGCGCCCTGGTCAGCAAATTCCTCAACTCCGGCTATTTCAAGATGTCCGTTGTCGAACCCACGATTCTCGACCCCGAGAAGGCGCTGCGTTCAGGGCGAGCCAATTCCGTCCTGATCATCAAGCCCGGCTTCGAGAAAGCGATCGCCAACACGTCCGAATTCGAGCTGGGACTCCTGATCGACGGCTCCGATGCCAACCTCGCCTCCGCCACTTCGAGCTATTCGACGATTATTCTCGGCAACTATCTGCAGGAAAAACTCCCTTATGGTCTTGAATCGCCCGGCGTGGTCATTGCCCCCAACGTTCTTTATAACCGCGACCTCAAGTCATCGCACTTCTTCGTCCCCGGCTTGATCGCAATTATCCTAATGATGATTTCGGCTCTCCTGACCTCGGTGACTATCGCCCGGGAAAAAGAAACGGGCACCATGGAACAGCTTCTCACCACGCCTGTGACGCCGAGGCAGATAATTATCGGGAAAGTCCTGCCATATATCGGCCTGGCCTTGACCGATGGGATTCTGGTGATACTGTTTGCAATCCTGGTCTTCGGCGTTCCTTTCGCAGGCTCCGAGTTGCTCTTGCTCTTGTTCGGCTTGATTTACATTTTCGCCGCTCTGTCGCTCGGCCTCTTGATTTCCACCATGGTCTCCACGCAGCAGCTGGCCATGATGGCCGCGCAATTGATAACCGTGCTGCCATCGGTCATGCTTTCGGGGTATATTTTCGAAATAAAGAACATGCCGCGCCTGCTGCAGTATGTCACCTACCTGGTTCCGGCTCGTTACTTCATCTTAATCATCAGGGGAATAATGCTCAAAGGCTCTGACATAACGGTCCTCTGGGTGGAAGCGGCTTTCCTCGTGGGATTAACGATGTTGCTTCTTTTTGCGGCTTCCAGGAAATTCAAGCTGAAGATAGGATAGGCATGCGTCGCGAAATACTGGCATTGATGAAAAAGGAGTTTCTTCAGGTTGTCCGCGACCGCAACATGCTGCGCCTGATTTTCCTGATACCGGTAATCCAGCTACTGTTGCTGGGATACGCCATCAGCACCGATGTGAAACTGATATATACCGCCGTTTACGATTATGATCGCAGCAGCCTCTCCCGGGAATTCATCAATTCGCTCTCCGCAGGCGACTACTTCGTGACCGGTTCATCCCAATTTTCCCTTCTTGACGCCGACCGCGGCTTCATGGAGAACCGTTACAACGCCGTCCTCATAATTCCACCGGGATTTTCCAGCGATCTCAGCCAATTCAGATCGACTAAAGTGGGGTTTATGCTTGACGGCACCAACGCCAACTCGGCCTCTATCGCCATCGGATACGCCGGCGTTATCACCTCGCAGTTCAATCGCAGACTTTTCGGCTTCTCCCAGCCGGTAACTCTATCTCAAACGAGGCTGTACAATCCCGAGGGGGAATCGGTCTACTTCATGGTGCCCGGCATCGTGGCCTTGCTCCTGACCATGGTGACCATGATGCTGACATCCATGGCGATTGTCCGCGAGCGGGAGATAGGCACTCTGGAGCAGCTCATGGTTACTCCCATAAAGACCCCGGCCCTCATTCTGGGTAAGACGATTCCCTTCGCCGTCCTCGGGTTTCTGGAAATGTCGGTGGCGCTTTTCATCGGCGTCGCCTGGTTCAGAATACCGTTTGCGGGCTCGTGGCTGCTGCTTTATGCTCTATCCTTCGTATTCTTGTTTACAACCCTCGGCATGGGGATGTTCATTTCGACCATTTCATCGAGCCAGCAGCAGGCCATGTTTCTCACCTGGTTCTTTTCGATCTTCGCCATACTGACGTCCGGTTTTTTCACGCCCATCGCCAACATGCCAGAGTCCATACAATACCTGACCTATCTCAATCCCCTGCGATATTTCATGAAAATCGTCAGGGGTATCATGATGAAAGGGGCTTCCATCGATGCCCTTTATCCGGAGGTCATCGCCATGGTGGTCTTCGGAACGCTTGTCTTCACATCATCCTGGCTGCGATTTTCCAAGCGCGTCAAGTGAATTCATTGAGGATAGGGCTGAGCCATGTAGTTTGACCCTGCTCTGTGCGGGGCCTGCCTTAGACCCTCCGGAAATTTTCCGAAATTTAGCTTGACAGCCCTCTCCATCTAGCCTATAATAAAACCGGGAGAGAGCATTTCGTCTCCGACAATCCGAAAACAAGGAGCGGCGCCATGAGGTTAACATTTCCGCTTTTGTGTGCGCTCGTCATCACGGCCAATCAATCCATAGCGCAGAATGAGATAGACTATGTCAATTCTTATTACTGGTCCGGCTACGGCAAGATGGCCATCGACCACGACACCCTTTATCTCAATTCCCTGAATGGCGCCGGGGTAGAGCGATACTACATCGCCGACCCCGCAAATCCCCAGTTCATAGACCGGACCCAAGTAAGCGGATTCGACCAGATTGACTTTGAGAGAAGGCTGATGGCAGATTTTAGGGGGGATAGAATATTCCTCATAGATTTTGGCGATTTTGATAATGCTTTACTGGTTTCGACAATCGGCCCTGCTGGTGAGGACGCAAGCATTCTGAATTGGAAACTGCATGGTGAACATGTATTGGTAATTACGAATGACGATACGATCAGGGCATATGATATCAGCGATCCCTCGATGCCAATCTTAGTCGGGTTGTGTGGCTCATACGATCATGGCGATAATGCTTATTATCATCATACCATCTTTGGCACCACTGTCATGATTCAATTGTATCACGCTTTTGTGAATAATAACCGCCTAGTTTTTCTGGACTTATACGACATATGGAATCCAAACGATATTTCTTTTGTTCGCTCTGACATGATCGCAATTGGTCCAGCATCTTCTTACGATATGCAGATGGCAAAGGGAGATACAGTAGCGGAAGCGGTGCTTTTGGAGGGTGTATATGGGTTCTTGCGTCTTGTTAGTTACGCTCCGGGAGATAGTGCCAATCTGCCATCATGGGACGCGGCATTTTCGCCTCCTTCTTTTTTCAATGCTGATTTAGGATTCATTGTCGACGCTGGTTATCCGCGGGTTATGCGCGCATATTCCTATGACGATTTCACTAATTTGGGGCGCGTTCAGAGCCCCATATCAAATTATCTTGAATTCACCGACAACAGCTATCTGATTTTTGCGCTTCCGGAAAGCCTTAAGATATTCCAGCCCACATATTCGGATTTGATCATGCCTCAAGTCGGTATCCTGAGTCTAGCCCATTTTGGAATCCTCTCGTGCGCCGCTTATGGAAATTATGTTTTGAGCGGTGCAGAATCAAACGGTGGGGAGTTGCTCATTCATGAATTAGGCCAGGACGAGCAACTTGAATTGGTGGCGACTTTGCCTGGTGTCGAATCCAAAGGAATAATCATTGATGGTTCTTCGGCGCTCTGCCTCTGCCCGGACAAGATTGTTCAAGTGGGCCTTACCGATCCTTCAGCTCCGGTCATTCGCCATGAGCTTACTGGATTCGGTCAAGAACTCCTCGATTTCGCTTTGGAGGATTCGTTGCTATTTGTAATCTCCGACAGGACGTTTTATGTGATTGATTATGATTCGCTGGCGGGCATGCAGATGGCATCGACTCTGGAGTTTGCGCCGGGAAGCCTGACATCGATGGACAATTATTACACAGCTTCAATAGTTCTCAAGGGGAATGAGGCCAGTCTCGTTAAGATCAGCGCCCTTGATCCGGCAAATCCCCAGATTGTGGCCGAGAGGCAATTACGGCCCGATACGTTCCAGAATGTCGAGATCATGTATGCCACAATTTGGGCTTCAGGGCGACATGGGACCGATGTTTTGAATGTTTACTCGATGGATAGCGTCGCTTTCTTTGGGCCCGAGTATTTTTCGGACGTTCGCGGCATGTATATCAAGCCGGACACTCTTATCATCGCCGACGGCTCCAATGGCCTCAAAGTTTTCGACTTCGAATTCTATCCTTACGGACAACTCCACTACATCGGCGGCTACTCCACGGGCAATGTGGTTCGTCAGGTCGCCACCATCGGCGACAACTTCTTTCTGGGCGACTACTATTCCCTGCAGCATCTGCGTTGGGGCGCCCCCACCGGTGTTCTGCCGGATGACGAAAACCCCTTGCCAAATGAAATCGCATTATATCAAAACTACCCCAACCCCTTCAATGCCCAGACCACAATTGAATACTATCTGCCGAAGGCTGGCCCTGTCAAAATCGAGATATTCGATATCTTGGGAAAAAAGGTGGAGACGCTTGTTCATGCCCACATGGGAGCCGGCCGCCACACTGTCCTCTGGGATGCGGGGGAGAGGTCATCAGGGGTGTATTTTTACAGAATATTGGCGGGGGAAAAGGCAGAGGTAAGAAAGTGCCTGCTTTTGAAATAAGGAGCGGCGCCATGAGGTTAACATTTCCGCTTTTATGTGCGCTCTTCATCACGGTAAGCATCTCGGTTGCGCAGGAAATTGAATATGTGGGTTCGACACTCTGGACAAGGGTGAACGATGTGAAGGTGGTTGGTAACTACGCTTATTGCGCATTTGTTAATGGTCTGGTGATCTTTGATCCTTCAGATCCCCAGGCGCCCGCATTCATAAGCCAATTTTCTCTTCCAGGTTATGGTTGGGGATTAGACATCTCGGGCGACTACGCGTTTGTGGCGGATGGTTATGGCGGGGTGCAGATTATCGATATAATCAATCCAGCCAACCCTGCATTGGTGGGAATTTGTTATACTCCAGGCTCCCCAAGGGACATATTCGTATCCGGATCATACGCTTATGTCGCCGATTATAATTGGGGGCTACAAATCATCAATATTAGCAATCCCTACTATCCATTAATTATCGGAAACTATGATACTTCAGACAATGCATTAAAGGTTTTCGTATCTGGCTACTATGCCTATGTGGCCGATGGTCCTTACAGCATGCAGATTATTAATGTGGATAATCCTGAGAATCCCATATGGGTGGGCAACTATGACTTTTCCGTAAACGAATGGATTTCGGACGTTTTTGTTTCCGGCTCGTATGCGTATTTGGCTAACGACACCACAGGCCTACGAATAATAAATATCAGCGACCCGGCAAATCCATCATTATCGGGTACTTTTAATACACCCAACCTCGCAACGGGTGTTTTTGTATCAGGTTCTTATGCTTACGTAGCCGATTGGGACTCTGGAATTCAGATTGTGAATATTGCCGATCCCTCAAATCCTTCATTGGCAGGGAGCTTTAATACGCCAGGCTTTGCCTCTAGCGTTTTCATTTCCGGCTCGTTAGCTTACGTGATCGACGGAACCTCCGGCATTCAAATAATTAGTGTCATCGATCCGGCTAATCCATCATTTGCGGGAAGCTATGATACCCCGAGCTTTGCCAACGGCGTCTTCGTGGCCGACACCCTTGTCTTCGTGGCCGATGGAAGATCCGGCCTTCAAATCGTGAACATCAGTAATCCAACATATCCTGTGGTGATTGGAAACTGCGATACGCCAGGTTGGGCATCAGACGTTTTCGTCTCCGTCTCTTATGCCTACGTTGCCGATGATTATTACGGTCTACAGGTCATAAATGCTAGCGACCCTGCTTCTCCATCACTGGTGGGGAGCTTCAGTACCGCAGGCAGAGCGCTCGATGTTTTTGTCGCCGACTCCTTTGCATTTATGGCAGAAGAGTATGAAGGTTTGCAGATTATCGATGTGAGTGATCCGGTTAACCCCACTTTGGCTGGAAGTTATAATACACTAGGCCAAGCTTTTGGAGTATTCGTTTCCGGTTCTTACGCTTATGTGGCCGATGGCCCATCCGGCTTACAGATAATAGATGTCAGCGACCCGGGTGATCCTTCACTGACAGGACACCTCTATATGCCAAGCGCTGCTTATGACATCATCGTCTCAAACTCCTATGCTTATGTAGCCGATAACTCTTATGGTCTTCGTATTGCCGATATCAGCGATCCGGCCAATCCGTCATTTGTCGGAGGTTATAATACTGCAGGAAACTCCTTCGGAGTATATGTCTTGGGGTCTTACGCCTATGTTGCGGATGGCGCTTTAGGGTTGCAGATAATTAATATCGATAATCCGGCAAACCCGTTTTTGGCGGAAGATCATGATACACCGGGTTATACTGAAGGCGTTTTTGCTTCAGGTCCTTATGTCTATCTGGCCGATAGATATTCTCTAACAATTCTAAGATACATCCCCACTGGCATTAACGACGATTGGAATCAAATCCCCAATGCCCCCTTCCTCTCCCAAAACTACCCCAACCCCTTCAATGCGAGCACAATCATCAGCTTTTCCTTGCCGCATGAATCCATGGCGACCATAACAATCTTCGATATCCTCGGCCGCGCGGTCAGGCGACTCGAAATCTCAGGGGCGCGGAACCATGTCTTGTGGAATGGCCTCGATAATTCCGGTCAACCGGTCGCCAGCGGCTTGTATTTCTATCGCATAGACAACCATCCCGAAAAACCCCGCAAGATGCTTCTTCTAAGGTAGAACTCGGCACTTATAGATTTGACATAAATACTCCCCATCCTTATCTTGGCTTCATGAATGACTTGCCGAAGAAAGTCGAGCATACGATTTTGGAGCATGGCCTAATCAAGGCCGGTGACAAGATTCTCGTGGCCCTTTCGGGAGGCCCTGACTCGGTGGCCTTGCTGCACCTTCTCCGGCTTCTGGCGTTCAAATACAGTCTTAGAATATCAGCAGCCCACCTGGATCATTCTATCCGGCCCAATTCATACCGCGACCGCGAATTCTGCCGGGTGCTTTGCAGAAGCCTGAAAATCAAGCTCCATTCCAAGAGGCTTGATGTTGTGGGGATCGCCGGAAAGCGGCGATTATCGGTCGAAGAGGCCGGGCGAGATGTCCGTTATGCTTATCTGGGAAGACTTGCCGATAAATTACGTTATAACCGCATCGCTACAGGGCACACGCTGGATGACAATGTCGAAACTGTCGTCATGAATCTGGTCCGCGGCAGCGGCCTCACAGGGCTCGCAGGCATCCCTTACAAGCGTGGCCAGATCATCAGGCCTCTCCTGGAATGCTCCAAGGCGGAACTCGAAAGTTATCTTAGGTCAAACAAAGTCGCTTTTGTCAAGGACACAAGCAATCGCTCGCTTCGTTACGCGCGCAACCGGGTCAGATTGAACATATTTCCGGAAATGGAGAAGCTGAACCCCGCCGCTAAGATCAATATCGCCAGGATGGCCAAGAACGTCCGCGACGACGTCGAATTTTTGTCCGATTTGACTGTATCAGCCTATAACGAGGCCTTGATCGAAACAGGCAAGGCCAAAATACTCCTTGATTTGGCGAAACTGCAGAGCTATGATAAAAGTTTGAGGAAAAAAGTTCTGGAGGAAGCATTTAAGAGGCAGAGTGGTAAGAAGGCCGGCTTAACTTCGGAGTCGCTTGCCAGGGCCTTGGATGCGGTCGATGGCAAGAGCGGCGGCATGGCCCCCTTGGCGGACGGCTACTGTATTCAAAACTCGCAGGGCCGTATCGGAATATTCCATAAGACCCCAGGGCACGGCAAGACCGATCTTGTTATTCCAGGCACCACTCAACTGCCCGACAGCCTGACCTGCCTGGATTCGAGAATAGTATCTAAAGAAGAGATCAGGGGATTCGACAGAACCAACCGGACAGCCTATCTCGATTTCCAAAGGCTGGGTGACGTCGCCGTCAGGTTCTGGGAAAAAGGGGACAGAATCAAACCACTCGGCATGGAAGGGCATAGGCTGCTGTCGGATATTTTTATAGACAATAAGGTTCCCGAATTCGAGAGGGATTCGGTCCCCCTGGTCGTCTCGGGCGACAGAATCGCCTGGGTAGCGGGAATCATGGTATCCGATGACTTCAAAATTCTCCCGAGCACGGAAGAGGTTTTGAAAATCGAGCTATGCAAACCCTGATTGCCAGAGAACGTCTCCAGAGGGGTGTCAAGTCATTGGCCCGACGGATAGCCAGGGACTATAGTGATAAGACGCCGATATTCATCGGCATTCTGAAGGGCAGTTTCATTTTTATGGCCGATCTCATTCGGGCGGCCGATATCGAATGCGAAGTCGATTTCATGGGGGTGGCGTCTTATGGCTCATCCAAACGCGGCTCGGGGGTGGTGCGTCTCTTGAAAGATATCAACGTGAACGTCCAGGGACGGCACGTGCTTATAGTGGAAGACATCATAGATAGCGGCCTCACCGCCAACTATATCATGCAATACCTTCAGCTTAGAAAACCCAAGTCAATCGAATTCGTGACCCTTCTTGATAAAAAGACGGCACGAAAAGTCGATATAAACATAAAATACGTCGGGTTCGATATACCTGAGATTTTCGTAGTAGGATACGGGCTGGATTATAATGAGAAATTCAGGCAATTGCCGCACATTGCCAAAGGATAAGTGGATGAACTACAGATCTGACGACGGGCATATGGACAACAACCTCAAGCGCGGGGGACAGGGAGGAGACCGGCGAACGCCGCGAGGCAGGCCGCCTGAGAGTGGCCCGGAGTTCAACTGGCAAAAAACGCTCAAAACGCTGGCATTTTGGGCGGTCATCATCCTGCTCTCCTTCTGGGCTTTCAACTATTATTTCGGCGCCGGTCGGGACAGCGTCGAAATATCGTATACAGAACTGCAAGATCAGGTCAGAACCGATAACGTCTCGAAAGTCATTTTCGAAGAGCGACGGGTTTCCGGAGAATTCAAGAAAGAATACACCAAAAAAGTAAACAATCAGGAAGTCACGGCCAAGAAATTCAGCAGCATGATTCCATTTTCAAATGACCCCGATCTCTTAAACCTGCTCGAGGAGCATGACGTTTTGATCGAGGCCAAGGGCGGCAGCAATTGGGGAAATCTCCTGACTTACTCGCTTCCCTGGCTCTTTCTGATATTCTTCTGGGTTTTCATGCTGCGCCAGATGCAAGGCGGCCCCAAGGGGATCTTCTCTTTCGGCAAATCCAAGGCCCGGCTCCTGACCGGTTCGCGGCCCAAGGTGACCTTTGCCGATGTCGCCGGGTGCGACGAGGCCAAGCAGGAATTGCAGGAGATCATTGAATTTCTTCGCGAACCCGGAAAATTCCAAAAGCTTGGAGGCAAGATTCCCAAGGGCGCCTTGCTGCTGGGGCCTCCCGGAACTGGCAAGACTCTGCTGGCCCGCGCCGTGGCGGGTGAAGCTCAAGTGCCCTTCTTCTCCATGTCCGGTTCCGATTTTGTGGAGATGTTCGTGGGCGTGGGCGCTTCCCGCGTCCGCGACCTTTTCGACCAGGGCAAGCGCAATGCGCCTTGCATAATCTTCATTGACGAAATCGACGCCGTGGGACGTCACCGCGGCGCCGGGCTCGGCGGCGGCCATGACGAGCGCGAGCAAACCCTGAACCAGCTTCTCGTGGAAATGGACGGTTTCGAATCCAACGAGGGTGTCATACTCATCGCTGCCACCAACCGCCCCGACGTTCTGGACCCAGCTCTTCTGCGCCCGGGACGATTTGACCGCCAGATCATAGTCGACCAGCCCGACGTCAAAGGACGCGAAGGCATCCTGCGGGTTCATACCAAGAAGATCAAGGTCGCCGGTGACGTCGACCTGCGCATTATCGCCCGTGGAACGCCCGGCATGTCGGGCGCCGACCTCGCCAATCTTGTCAATGAGGCTGCCCTTCTGGCGGCTCGCAGAGATCGCACGGCCGTGATGATGAACGATTTCGAGGACGCCAAAGACAAAGTCATGATGGGGACCGAAAGGCGCTCGCTGGTTATAACACCCGAGGAGAAGAAGACGACCGCCTTCCACGAGGCCGGTCACGCGCTGGTCGCCAAATTGATTCCCGGTTCGGACCCGGTCCACAAGGTGACCATAATCCCCAGGGGAATGGCTCTCGGCCTGACCCATTATCTGCCTATCGACGAGCGCCACACCCTCTCCAAGGAATACCTTGAGACTCGTCTCGTCCATATGATGGGCGGCCGCGTGGCCGAAAAACTCAAATTCAATCAACTTACTACCGGCGCTGGCAACGATCTCGAACAGGCCACTACTCTCGCCCGCAAGATGGTCTGCGATTGGGGAATGTCGGAAAAGCTCGGGCCCCTTTCATTTGGCAAGAAGGACGATGAGATTTTCATCGGCCGCGATTGGGCCAGGAAGCGCGACTACTCCGAGGCCATCGCTGTTGAAATCGACAACGAGATAAAACGGATAGTTCTGACCGCCGAAAAAAATGCCACCGAACTGCTGACTGCTAATACCAAGAAGCTCGATGTTCTGGCCAAGGCCCTGCTTGACAAGGAGATTCTGGACGGACAGGAGATAGACGTGATACTAAGGAAAGTCGGTGACGAGGAGTTCGAAGAGACCCAGAGTCCCGTGACCAACCCCGCCGATGGTGAAAGCAATGGATAAGGCTGCGATTCAAAAGGGCGTCGACTTGATTCTGGAAGGGTTGGGACTGGATAAGCATACCGAGGGGCTGAAGGACACAGCCGGTCGCGTCGCCAATTTCTACAGCGAATTTTTCGCCAACAAAGACGATGACCCGAAAGCGTCACTCAAACTCTACCATGCTGAAAATCGCGACGAGCTCATTATCGCTCGCGACATAACATTCTACTCCATGTGCGAGCATCACCTCCTGCCGTTTTTCGGCAAGGTGCATATCGCCTATATCCCGGAGAATAATACCATCACGGGGTTTTCGCGGTTGGTGCGCGTCGTCGAGGTCATCTCTCGGCGGCTACAAATACAGGAGCGCATGACAACCGCAATCGCCGATACCATCGTCGAGGTCCTGCGCCCCAAGGGGGTGCTGGTGGTGGTTGAAGCCGAGCAGCTCTGCCTGACGATGTGCGGCCTCAGGCAGCCCGGGATCAGAACTATAAGCTCGGCGGTCAGGGGCGCCCTCAAGAACCAAGCGACTCGCCAGGAAGCGTTAGTACTGATTAAATCTATTTAGCTGAACTTTCGAAAGGACAGCTAATATGCAGAAAATGGTGTTAAAGGGGCTGGGTGAAAGGCCTCTTGTCATGGGAATCTTGAACATCACTCCCGATTCCTTCTCTGACGGTGGGGCCTTCTTCGATACCCAAAAAGCTGTCGACCACGCCCTCTTTATGGCCGAGGCCGGCGCCGATATCGTCGATATCGGCGGAGAATCCTCGCGCCCGGGTTCGGAGCCGATTTCGCTTGATCAAGAATTGCAGCGCGTCCTTCCGGTGCTGGAACAAATCCGCCGCGATTCGGATATCCCCGTATCGATCGATACTACAAAGTCCGAGGTCGCCCGACAGGCGCTTGGGGCCGGCGCTTCGATCATCAACGATATTTCGGCCTTGCGAAATGACGAGGCAATCGGCAAGGCCGCCGCCGAGCACGATGCCTACCTGGCGCTGATGCACATGCGGGGAACGCCGAGGAATATGCAGAGCGACACGCATTACGACGATATCATCGGCGAAATCCTGAGCTTCTTATCGGACGCCGCCAAGATGGCGACTGAAATGGGCGTTTCCCCCGACAGGATCATCGTCGATCCCGGCATAGGCTTCGGCAAATCGGTCGATGGAAACTTCACCATTCTCAAAAACCTGCATCGTTTCATCGAGCTGGGTTACCCCCTCATGGTCGGGGCCTCCAGGAAATCGTTCATCGGCAAGTCCCTCGATCTCGATATCACCCAGCGGCTCGAGGGCTCCATCGCCGCCGCCTGCTACGCCGTTTTGAACGGCGCCGATATCGTCCGCGTCCACGACGTGCCGGAAACCAGGCGAGCCCTGGCGATAATCGAAAAGATAACCGGGGCGGCGACGGCATGACTCTATTCCGCATCGGCTTCCTGCATTTTACCCTTATAGACCTTATCGATGTTCTGATAGTCTCGTATATCTTCTACAAAGCTTTACTTTTCTTCAAGCGGACGAGATCGGCTCAGATGATCATCGGCATAATGATCATTTTCGGCGTAGGATTTCTGGCTTACTGGTTTAATCTGGGAATGGTGAAGTGGCTTTTCTCCAACATCGTCATCGCCGGGGTCATTATCATGGCGATTCTGTTTCAGCCGGAGCTTCGCGGAGCGCTTTCCATGCTTGGCCAACGGCGCTTCTTGAGCCTGTTCATGAATCCGGAATCCCGCAGCAGCACCGATGCCCTCCTGGCCGCATCGCAGAAGCTGGCTGACGTGCATTACGGTGCCCTGATCGTCCTGGAGCGCAATGTCAAGCTGACGCACATCATCGAAACGGGAAAGGAGCTCAACTCCACGGTTTCGGCAGAGCTGCTTCAAACCATCTTCACTCCCTACACGCCGCTGCACGACGGCGCCGTCATTATCCGCGGCGATCAAATCGTCGCCGCCAACTGCACTCTGCCGCTGTCTCAAAACCCGGGGTATCATCGCCTGCACGGCATGCGGCATAAAGCCGGCGTCGGCGCCACCGAAGACTCCGATGCCGTCGTCATCATCGTCTCCGAGGAAACGGGACAGATCTCCTATGCCTTCAACGGCCGCCTGTTCCGCGATGTCGGAGTCCAGGAACTTGAGAAGGCCCTCGCGGAAATCTTCCATTGAGGTTGAAACCGATTGTTCGTCGACTATGCTGAAATAGAGGTCGCCGCCGGCGACGGCGGCAGAGGCGCCGTCAGTTTCCACCGCGAGAAATATGTCCCCAAGGGGGGGCCTGACGGCGGCGACGGCGGCAAGGGGGGCGACATCTATATCAGAGCCTCGTCAAACCTCGCCACCCTCCTCGATTTTCGCTATAAGAAAAAATACAGGGCCGAACACGGTCAACCGGGAGGAAAAAACAACCGCTTTGGGCGTGATGGCCGGTCCATCTATATCGACCTGCCGGTGGGGACGATAGTCACCGATGTTTCGAGTTCGAGAAAATTAGCCGACTTGACCCAAGACGGGCAAACTGTCCCTCTCTGCAAGGGGGGCAGAGGCGGAAGGGGCAACACCCATTTCAAATCGCCCACTAACCAAACGCCACGTAAAGCCGAAGACGGCCAGCCGGGGAAGAAGCGTTCGATTTCGCTTGAGCTCCGCAGCATCGCCGATGTCGGCATCGTGGGATTCCCCAACGTCGGGAAATCGACCCTTCTCTCGCGAGTCTCCGCCGCCCATCCCAAGATCGCCGATTATCCCTTCACGACCAAAACCCCCAACCTGGGCATCGTGCCATTGCCGGGATATAGGGGCTTCGTTATGGCAGATATCCCTGGCCTCGTTGAAGGCGCCCACCAGGGAAAAGGGATGGGGATTCAGTTTTTGCGCCACATTCAGCGGACCAGGGTTATCCTTTACCTTCTTGATGTTTCATCCTCGTCGCCCGGCGATGACCTTCGAGTGTTGAAGGGCGAAATTGAGGCATTTGATCCGAAACTTCTGAAAAAGCCAGCCGTCGTTGTCATAAACAAAATAGACCTCATTCCCGAGCGGCCGTTGGCGATCAAAGAACTTGATGTCTCAATCGGGGAAGTTCATTATATATCCGCTGTCACCGGCGAAAATCTGGAGAACCTCCTGAAGGCGTTGGCGAGGATCTTGTTCGGCAAATGACTGACGAAAAATTAGCCGCCTGGGCCTTAAGCAACTTCGATGGCATTGGGCCGGCCAGTTTTGTCAAGCTGGTCGCCAAGTTCGGCTCCGCCTCGGCAGTCTTTTCCGGGTCGGAAAATCAGTTTTCCGAAATGGAACTAACGAGCCGCAACTTGATTAAGAAGATACTTTCTCCTCAAGATTGGGATGGTTGCAGGATGAGGTTTGAAAAGGCGATGGTGGCCGGCGCCCTGTTTGTGGCCTACACGGAATCACAATACCCGTCAAAATTGAAGAACATACCCGATCCACCGCCATACTTGTATTACAGAGGCGATCTGGGCATTTTCGAGCAGCCGTCATTGGCGATAGTCGGCTCTCGTCGCCCGAGCGACTACGGCTTGCGCATGGCGGCGCGCATTGCCGGCGAGCTCGCCTCGGCGGGCGTAGTCATCATCTCCGGCCTGGCTTATGGAGTGGATGGCGCGGCTCATCAAGCAACGCTCGATGCCGGCGGCAAGACAGCAGCGGTCTTCGGCTGCGGGTTGGATATTGTCTATCCCTCGGGTCACAGGGCCCTGGCGGCCCGGATCGCCGAATCCGGCTGCCTGCTCTCGGAGTTCGCCAAAGGTGTCAGGCCGGAAAGGTTCAATTTCCCCGTAAGAAATAGGATCGTCGCCGGGCTTGCTGATGGGGTCTTGGTGGTGGAGGCGGGGGAGAAATCGGGTGCGCTGGTGACTGCCGGCATCGCATTGGAACAGGGCAAAGACATCCTGGCGCTGCCCGGAAGCGTCGACTGCGCTTTGAGCTACGGCCCCAACAGCCTCATCAAGCAGGGTGCCGTCACCGTCACCTCTGCGGACGACATTTTTGACAATTTCGGCTGGTACAAATCCAGGGCGTTCAAAGAGCCCCCACGTGACCTCTCAAAGCTGTCAAAAGACGAACTGGCGATATTCCACCTGCTGTCGGTACAGCCCGTGCATCTCGACGAAATCGGGCGCAAGGCCCAGCTTGGGCCGGGCAAAACCGCCGAAGTGCTCTTGAATTTGGAATTGAAAGGCCTTATCATAAGAAGACCTGGCAATTTCGTGGTAATAGCTTGATGGTAGAACGCGAAGTAGCTATCGTAAATCGGTTAGGCTTGCATGCTCGTCCCGCGGCTCAGCTGGTCCAGAAAGCCTCCAGGTTTCAGTCGGAGATCAAGCTCAAACGATTCAACCTGGAGGTCAATGCCAAGAGTATAATGGGTGTCATGATGCTTGCCGCCGAGATGGGCTCGAAAATCACGATAATCGCGGAAGGACCTGATGAAAGGGAAGCAGTTGAGGCCATTGCTTCAGTTGTTCAAGAAAAATTCGGCGAGGAGTGAAATTGGCCAACGATAAAGACCAGCTTTATCGGGGAATTCCAGCGTCTCCCGGAATAATAATCGGCCTCACCCGCTCGCTGACGCGGAATAGCGATCCGGTGGAGCCGGAA
>Ga0315289_10001872_pt1 | contig 32666 bp, 31 predicted proteins | sample YL17G11_40_MG_FD_203452 | JGI IMG/M metagenome (GOLD analysis project Ga0315289, IMG submission 203452) | Sediment microbial communities from Yellowstone Lake, YNP, Wyoming, USA - YL17G11_40 | ecosystem: Environmental > Aquatic > Freshwater > Lake > Sediment | place: USA: Wyoming | collected... | reverse complement strand
GAGATGAATACCCGCCTTCAGGTTGAACATACAATCACGGAAATGATCACGGGTGTCGACATCGTCCATAAGCAGCTTGGTATCGCTGCAGGAGAAGATCTGCCGTATGAGCAGGATGATATCAGTATTCGTGGTCATGCGATTGAGTGCCGGATCAATGCCGAGAATCCCCTCAATAACTTCGCTGCTGATCCCGGTAAGATCATCCGCTACCGCTCCCCGGGGGGTCCTGGGGTTAGGGTGGACAGTGGCATTCATATGGGATATTCGATCCCGCCGAATTACGATTCAATGATCGCAAAACTCTGTGCATGGCATGCCACCCGCTCCGGGGTAATAAAAAGGATGCGAAGGGCGATATCCGAGTATGTCATCCTTGGTGTAAAAACCACGCTTCCGCTCCACTATGCAATCATGAATAATTCCGAATACATTGCCGGTAATACACATACTCACTTCCTGCTGGAAGAACATATGACAAAAACACTTGAACGCTACCAGCGTGATGAAGAGGCACGGATGCAGACACTTGCAGGATCATTTGACCAGACAAAAAAAATTGCTGCCGTAGCATCTGCAGTCAATGTCTACCTGCAAAATAAAAAACAATGATACAGAACCGGAATATCTGCATCAGAATCTTTAATAATTTTAAGGTAGTGTTATAATGCACGTTTGCGCTGCGGTGGCCTAGCTGGTCAGGGCGCCAGACTCATAATGAGACAGAACGCGATGCAGCGTTCGGCTTGAGATATCTGGAGATCGTGGGATCGTAACCCACCCGCAGCATCATTTTTTGGGATTTCAGCCAGTTTGATTTTTTAGTTCTGAAAATGGGATTTTTTTATTTCATCTGCTGATTTTATGGGCAAAAAATACAAAATCAACGCCATATAATTGTCCATTTTTTTATTTATTCGTGAAATGGACAATATATTTATTTACCGTCTGATGCATATTTCTAACAAACTACAGAGGTGAAAGAATGCTTCTCGTAAATGCAATTGTTGGATTGGTCCAGCTTATTATCGCCGTCATCTTTTCCGTTATTGCATTGTATATAGGATTTAAGACACTGGCAAGGATCACAAAGAACATCGATCAGGAAAAGGAACTGGAAAAAGGAAACCCGGCTGTCGGGATCATCGTAGCCGCCGTCTTCGTTGCAATTGCTCTTGTTGTGCAGTCCGGTGTATCAGGTCTTTATGTTGGTATAAATAAGGCAGCATCGGTCGGACTTCTGTCTTTTGACGGCCTTTTTGCCATCAGCGCTGCATTCATCCAGCTTATCCTTGGGATTGTGCTTGCAGTCGCTGCAATTTACCTTGCGATTAATATCCTGGACAAACTCACCCATAGGGTGGATCAATTCAACGAGATCAAAAAGGGAAATGTTGCAGTAGCATTGGAAATGGCAGGAGTAATCATCGCAGTTGCGGTGGTTATTCAATCGGGCGTGCTTGGGATCACAGCCGCATTAATTTAATATTTTTGTTCATTCAGTGATTCGTGGCTGGATTTTCCCACTCATGTACCGTACATATTAATCGTCCGGATGAGATCGGCAAATCCGTTCATCTCGAGAGCGAGCACCTGATCACGTGTCATACCCATGCTTGTCTCGGCATCAGCGGTAAGGACCTCCGGACCCCACACGACGTGCCGGTCGATCCCGTCAGAACCAAGAACCTTCTCCGCCTCCGGAATATGGACGAATGCACGTCCCGGAAGGATTACTGTCGGTTCAAGAGTGGCAGGGTCGAGGTTTTTCAGGTCTTCAATCGTAATCAGACAGGCGATCTCCTTATCGACCGGAACAACATCCGAATTAAAACCACGGGAATTAAGGACCCTCTGTATAAATGGGGTGGCTACCTTGCCGCTGATGACCGTTGCACGGCGCTGGACACGGGGTAGTTTTGCAATGAGATCCGGCTCCCGCAGAAGTGCAAACGGGGAACCGACCTCCGGATCCCAGAGGGGGGTACCGGAAATTTTCATCCTGAACTGGGAATTCAGGTCTGTAACAAGGTCGGAAAACTCCTGAACCGTGTGCACACGCTGGTTTTTAAGAACGGGAGAATTGCCGAGGATCAATCCCTGTTCAGTACTGTTGGCAAACCGCATGAGGATCAGTCCCTTCGCACCCCTCTCCTCCAGCCACATACAGGTTTTTTCAAGAATCTCCCCATCGTTCACACCCGGTAACACGACCGCCGCAGCATATACATCCACCGCATCACACAGCCGTTCCAGAATTTTCAATGAAACATCGGGGGTTGGATCATGCATATAGCGTCTGCGCAGCTTCGGTTCGGCCGCAAAAACAGTGAAAGAGAGTTCGCATAAACCATTATCAATCAGGAGTTCGGCAACTGCTTCATCATCAAATCCCTTGCCACTGGTATAACCGATGTGGAGGGGTGCTTCCATGCTGCCGAGCAATTCGACAAGGTCGGCAAATCGGGGATAACAACTCGGGTCACCTCCGCCACTGATCGTTACCCGGGAAAGGTCGCCCTTGACCGTCTGAATGGTTGCGAGGGCTTCATCGGCAATTGTTTTTAAGTCCCTGAATCCGGAGTATTCCTCTTTTACGCCTTTGGTACAGTAATCACACCCTTTTTTAAAAGGCAGGCAATACCGGCACCCGAATGCCTGAGTATTGCGGACCCCTTTAAAATAGCAGTATTCGCAGAAACCACGGCAGTCAATACCTGCGCGCCCCCCGATGTCTACGGTAAGCTGTGCCATCTCTTCTTTTATTTCCGTTGCCCGGGATTTAATGTGTTTGCAAAGGCACAATGGTAATGATAATCAGCATTGTTTTTGCCGGCACCCCCAAAAAAAACCTCATTCTGCAGAAAAAATAGACTACCTTGATAACACGAGAGGCACAATGCCCAGATGAGAAATGGGGATGTGATGAGGAAAAGTCACCAGATACTTTTAAAAATCCATTTTGATCCGCGGTATTCATTTGATAACGTTTTGGTCTGTTACGTCAATCGTGGAGCTCCGGGCGATTGCTCGTGTGTTGATGATAATCAGATCCAAAAACTTGAGGCTTATTACATGAAAATTGTTGCGGGAGATACAACAACGTGTATACCCTACCATCGGATCAGGAAGATCCTGTATGAAAATACCTTGGTCTGGAAAAGGTGAGACAACAGAATAGGTGATACGTTGCATGAAAATCGAGGAACTGACTGTGAAGAAGTCTGAACACCACCTTTTTTAGCAAACAATGTGAAATTCATATGGCGCCCCAGTGGCTTAGCTGGCAGAGCGGCTGACTTGTAATCAGCAGGTCCCGTGTTCAAATCACGGCTGGGGCTTTTTAAAATAGCTATCTGATCTTAATAAAATCAAATAATTGTTGAATCACTACCTCCATTTTTCACTTCTCGAAATCATTAACCATTTTCTCAACAATTCCGATATGTGTTCTCACCCCCACCCTATATCTCCCGTTTAATGCGTATCGGCCCCATCCAGCGACAGAGATTTATCGCACTCTTTTCGACAATCGCTCTGACAGGGATCGGTTTTCTCTCAACAATATATTTCGTACACACGCGGATCCTGCACCTCTCGGAGCATACTTCCTGTTCCTCGCCTATTTTGGAATTTTCAACCTGATTGGAAACGGGGGATATAGGGGCAGCAGTATGTGAACCCCCCGCCACTCATCAGTTCTCCCTTTTTTCAACGAGAAAACGACCTTCACCGGTGGGTTCTGTGTCAGGATCTCCTGTGCGATCGATCACTCCTACGCCCTTAAAAACAGACTGCAGGAACGAAGATAAAGAGCAATTACTTTCTTGATTAAAATGGTTATTTTCGATTTTTAAACAATTATATCAAACTTCTGTGTGCCGGTGGACAGATCCTTCCTGCCAAACCCGTGTTCAATAGGTAAAAGGGTGAATTGGAACCCAGATTGGGCGTATTTCTGATGAGGTCTCTTGCACTCACAGCATGGCAAACCGGAGGTGGTGAGATATCACTTGGGATGACATGCCCCTCCCGGCGTCTGGGGGTTGTGTCTGAGGGCCGGTGTAGGGGTCAGGGATAGGGTTGCGGCATTGAAGGTATAGAGATTTATTGTCGGAAACTCTGAAAACCGAATACATGAATAAATACTTGTTGATAACAAATATACTAGACAAGAATTGTATCATTTATCTAATGATATTTCATGCGGATTTCCATCATCGGAACGGGATATGTCGGGGCTGTTACGGGAACGTGTTTTGCGGACACTTTAATAACCCGATGGCAGCCACAGATAGTGATCAATGAAGGAATCGAAAAATATGTCCGAATCAACAGGATGAATAGAGAATGACGTTACCACCAAGCCCAACCCCTGCCACTTCGGAAAAGGCTCCCGTCCCGACGCTCATCATCCAGCCGCCAAAGAAATGGGTGCCAGTAGATATTCACGAACTTTGGGCTTACCGGGAACTCATCTATGCCTTCACGATGCGTGATGTGAAGATCCGGTACAAACAGACTGCACTGGGTTTTCTCTGGGCGATCATCCAGCCTCTTTTCATGATGGTTGTCTTTACGATCTTTTTTGGGGGACTTGCACAAATTCCCTCTGAAGGTGTCCCGTATCCGCTCTTTTCTTTTGCCGCCCTCCTTCCCTGGACACTCTTTTCAGAAGGGCTCACCCGTTCTACGACGAGCATGGTCAGCAGCTCAAATATCATGACCAAGGTATATTTCCCCCGGCTTGTGATGCCCGTCTCCGGCATCCTCTCCCCCCTCGTCGACTTTGCTATCGCCTTTGTCATCCTTATCCTCATGATGGCGTACTATGGGTTTGTCCCTACGATTGCAATCGTACTTCTGCCCGCATTTATCCTGCTCGCCCTCATGACTTCTCTTGCAGTCGGGCTCTGGCTCTCTGCGCTCAATGTCAAATACCGGGATTTCCAGTACACGATACCGTTCCTTATCCAGCTCTGGCTCTTTGCATCGCCCGTTGTATATCCGAGCTCTCTTCTCCCTGAGCAGTTCCAGCTCATCTATGGACTAAATCCGATGGCAGGTGTCATCGAAGGGTTTCGCTGGGCACTCCTCGGCACGGATCCACCTCAGGCGATGATTCTAGTCTCTGCTGGCGTTGTCGTTCTGCTCCTTGTCGGGGGCTTGTTCTACTTCAAGAAGATGGAGCAATATTATGCGGATATAGTTTAAATTTCTGAACACAAAAGAGATGGAATAAAACATTATGACCAGCGAAATAGCAATCCGCGTCAGCCATCTTGGCAAGAAATACCAGCTCGGCGGACCGCAGGAACCGTACCATACCTTCCGCGATGCGATGGTCAATTCACTCAAGGCGCCTTTCAAGCGATTCAACCGGGCTCCTCCTGCAGAAGAATTCTGGGCGCTGAAAGATGTCTCATTTGATGTGGAGCAGGGCGAGGTTGTGGGAATTATCGGGCGGAACGGTGCAGGGAAGTCGACGCTGCTGAAGATCCTGTCACGCATTACTGCGCAGACTGAAGGGACGGTGGAACTGTATGGGCGGGTCGGATCATTGCTGGAAGTTGGGACGGGTTTTCACCCTGAAATGACCGGGCGAGAAAATATTTTCCTCAACGGTTCAATCCTTGGGATGAAGAAACGTGAGATTGACGAAAAATTCGATGAGATTGTAAAATTTTCTGAAATTGAAAAGTTCATCGATACGCCCGTCAAGCGATACTCAAGCGGAATGTATGTACGGCTCGCGTTTGCTGTTGCGGCGCACATGGATACTGAGATCCTGCTCGTAGATGAAGTACTCGCGGTTGGGGATACGCAGTTCCAGAAGAAATGTATGGGGAAGATGAGTCAGGTCAGTAAGGGTGAGGGGAAAACGGTCCTCTTTGTGAGTCATAATATGTCTGCCATAACATCATTATGTATCCAATCGATTTTATTAGAATCCGGTCAGATTGTTTTCAAAGGTAAAACGTCCGACACAGTGCTTTATTATTTAACAAATGGTGCAGCATCTCCTGAATTTATGGATTTCTCAAAAGGAAACAAACGAATTGGAAATGAATATGTAGTATTATTATCCGGTTCTATACGATCTTCTACCGATGAACTTATTTCTGAAGTTGACATCAATGAATCATGTAAAATTTGTATGGAATTTGAAATATTGAAAGAAACAAAACGGAAATTTCTCCCTCAAGTCCATTTTTTTACTTCAGGTACCCATGTTTTTGCTGAATATTATCAATCCCCAATGACATTATCATCAGGAAGATATCATGTAGAATTCAACATTCCTGCTAATTTTTTAAATGACCTCACGTATTTTGTTTCTTTGGGTATGGCATCAATCGATTTGGACAGCAAGCTATGTTTTTATGAAGAAAATGCACTTTCTTTTAATGTAAGGGATTCAATTGAGAACTCACCCGGCCCGAGAAGGGCCGGATATATGGCTGCAATTCCGGGCCAGATCCGACCTCAATTTGAATGGACCATCAGAAGATACTAGTTAAAAGAAAAATCTTTGGAATATTGGAGAATTAAAATGATTACCAGAACAACCTGCCGAGTCTGTGAAGGTACATTGGAACCGATTCTCTCTCTTGGCGAACAATTTGTATCCAATTTTGTTACCCCTGGTGAACAAGATGGTATAAAAGCACCTCTCGACCTGATGCTGTGCAGTCGATGCAAACTCGTGCAACTCAAACATACCGTACCTGGGGAACATCTCTACCAAAATTATTGGTACCGTTCTGGCACAAATCAGACAATGCGTAATGCACTGGCGGATATAGCAAACAGGGGTGAGGTACTCATTCACTTAAAAGCCAACGATTCAGTCCTCGATATCGGCTGTAATGATGGTACATTACTTCAATCCTATAAGACGAAAAGAGTCTATAAAATTGGTTTTGACCCCGCACAAAATATGGCAGAGTTCTCAAAAAAATTTGCAGATAAAATCATCAGTGATTATTTTAATGTCGAGACATTTCACCACGATTCTGATATCCGCAATTATCGCCCCAAAATTATCACCAGTATAGCAATGTTCTATGACCTTGAAAATCCGAATCAATTTGTATCCGATATTAAGAATGTGATGCACTCTGATGGGTTGTGGATCATTCAGATGAGTTATTTACCACTGATGCTTACACAGAATGAATTTGGCAACATCTGTCATGAGCATCTGGAATACTACAGTCTGCACTCACTTGAATATTTACTAAAACTGCACGATTTCGAAATAGTTGATGCAGAATTAAATGATGTTAACGGCGGGAGTTTACGAGTATATATCCGAAATAAAAATGCCGACAAATCAGTATTTGGTGATCCTGTTTATCGCAAACTCGCCATGAATCGCGTGATAGCATTACGTGTGGAAGAGAAAAAGTATGCATTAGACAATATCAAGACATATCAGGAATTTGCCTTATGGATTGAACGTATTAAGCACGATGTTGTCGATTTTATCAAAGCCGAGAATGCAAAAGGAAAAAAAGTCTATATTTATGGGGCATCCACCAAAGGCAATACGGTATTACAATATTTTGGATTGGATCATACTTTGATTACTGCGGCAGCTGAACGTAATCCGGATAAATGGGGAAAAGTAACCGTTGGTACCCATATTCCTATCATTTCGGAGGAGGAGGCACGGGCGGCCAAACCAGATTATTTCCTCGTCCTCCCCTGGCACTTCATTGAAGAGTTCAAGCAGCGAGAACATGAATTTCTCATGGCAGGGGGAAGGTTTATCCTGCCAGCACCGCATTTCACACTTATTTAATTTTATTCTTGATTTGTTATGATAATTCCATCCGAACAATACGATCAAATTCTAAAAACAATGCCAATTCCCTGTGTTGATCTGTTAGTAGTTGACAACGCAGGTTACATCTTACTCGTAAAACGCCAGAATGAACCAGCGAAAGGACAGTGGTGGTTTCCCGGTGGACGAGTGTATTACAAAGAAAAACGGAAGGATGCAGCGATACGAAAATTAAAGGAAGAATGCAATCTTGATGCGATCAACATTCAAGAGTTAGGAACTTACGACTTAATTTTAGACAATAATATTACGAATTCTATGGTCCATGGAATTACCACATTATTTTTTATGGATGTGCATAATCGAGAACCATTCAAAGTTGACGACCAAAGTATTGATGCTGATTGGCGGACCCTTGATGAATGGTATAACGAAAATTTGAATCCATTTGTTAGAGCCCATATACTTTTGACCATTAAGTGAAAAACCACAATATAAATTTTTCATAATATGAAATAAAAAAATTATTGGGATGTAAATTATGAAACCTTTCAATAAGACCAAAGAATATTGGAATCAAAACATTGCTAATTGGGGGAAGTTTTATTCAGATTTTTCACATTCTGAAGAGTCCTTTGATGCTCCACGTGTACTGGGAATACTCTACCATTTGCTGATTACTCCAATCGAAGCCAAATTGATGAAAAAACGATATCAATTAACAATGAATTTCATTGATAATTACGTCAAAGAAGGTATGGTTGTTGTTGATGTTGGATGTGGAACGGGTATATTTACAATTGAATTGCTTAAACGTAAAGCACATGTGAAGGCGGTTGATTTTGCCCAGAGTTCACTTGATCTGACAAAAACACTTGTCGAAAAAATAGTTCCAAATTATTCAGAAAATATTGAATATTTATTAATTGACGTTACAAAACAGCAACTTCCTAAGTCGGATCTTGTTATTGCTATGGGCGTCACGCCATATATCAAAAATCTTGAAGATTTTTATAGCAACATTCTGCCAACGACAACAATTTTTTATTGTTTGAATATGAATCCCAAACATTGGATAAATGTCATTAGAAAAATTGTGCCTTTTTTAAATATTCGAAAAATCAATTGGTTTGAAAAGACATTGGTTGATGATATTTTGAAAAGATATAACTGGAAACTTGTAAGCAGGGAAAAATTTGCGACAGGCTATTTAGATATTGCAATTAAACAATAATCTATCCATCATATGATTAATTATGTAAATAGTTCCTTCATTCCTTGGGCAAAACCAACGCTTTGGGGCAATGAACAATCATTCGTGGTTGAGGCTCTGAATTCAACATGGATATCCGGAGGTCCATTCGTTGAACGTTTTGAGAAGGAGTTTTCCAGATATACTCGGTCACCTTTTGCCTTGACCAGCTCAAATGGCACGACTGCTATTCAAATGGCCTATCTGGCTTTGGGATTGAAGCCAGGAGATGAAATTATTGTCCCGGGATTTGGTTTTTTGGCAGCTGCAAACCTTGCTTTGCAGTCTGGCGCAAAACCGGTCTTTGCCGAAGTAGATCCTGATACATGGCTTGTTACTGCACCGGAAATTGAAAAGTGCCTGTCACCAAAAACAAAGGTCATCGTCCCAATTCATTCCTATGGTAATGTTTGCGAAATGGATAAAATCCTTGAACTTGCACACAATCACAATATTTCTGTTATTGAAGATGCCGCTGAAGCCTTTGCTTCCGTCTATAAAGGAAACCAGGCCGGAACTATAGGAACCATAGGGACATTCAGCTTCCAGGCAACAAAGACAATCACCACCGGTGAAGGTGGGATGGTTGTCACTGAAAATAGAGAATTGTACGATATTATGGCATTGTATCGCAATCATGGAATGTTGCGTAAAAAGTATTATTGGCATGAACTTCCGGGAAACAATTTCCGAATGACGAATATGCAGGCAGCACTCGGCTGTGCCCAGCTGGAATGCTTAAAAAAAATAGTTGGTAAACGGAAACGTGTCTACACACAATATAGAAAGTTATTATCAGGAAATGATGGGATTTCACTCCAGCGCTTTTCTAATAATGTTAAACCAGTCGTATGGGCGATGGCAGTGAAATTGGATAAAGCAGCGTATCCTCAGGGAAGAGATACGGTCATCGCACAAATGAATGATTTAATGATTGAAACCCGCCCCGGATTTTATTGTCCAAGCTTTATGGAGTTTTATTCATCTCCAAAACTTCCTGTTTGTGAAGAGATTAGTGAACAGGTCATAAGTTTACCTACCTACTCTACTATCTCAGATGAACAGATTGAATTTATTTGTACTTCACTGATTGGTCTGCAACGTGATTCCTGATGCGATTCAAAGACGATATTCTTCGACGCTATATGAGTATGGCCCCATTAGCTCTGGCTTTTGAACGTTATCTGGAATGCAAAATTTATCTCAATAAAACCTTTGAACATCCGATACTGGATTTAGGATGTGGCGATGGCCTTTTTTCGTATATATTATTTGATGAAAACATTGACACGGGGATTGATCTCAACAATGATGAACTCGCCTGTGCAAAAAGATTACATTGTTACGATGAATTAATCTGTTGCCCTGGAGATAAAATTCCAAAACCGAATGGTCACTATCAAACAATTTTTTCAAACAGCGTCCTCGAACATATCGATCTGCTTGAACCGGTTTTTAAAGAAGTTCATCGTCTTTTATCTGATGAGGGGCGGGTTTATCTGACGGTCCCTTCGACAGTTTTTGAACAGTATACATTAGTCAACCAATTTTTAATGAAGATCGGACTTCCTCTCGTAGCATCACGGTATCGGAAGTTTTGCAGTAATGTCATCTGGAGACAATTTCATTATCATACTGTAAAGGAATGGGAATCAATTGTATCGAACTTCGGTTTTGAAGTGGTGGATTCTTTTACATATGACAAAAAAAGTATTTGCCTGTTAAACAATTTCTTTTATCCATTTGGCATTTTGGGATTGCTGAATAAACAGTTTTTAGGGAGGTGGGTAATGGTCCCTGCCATCCGGCGTATTGTACTTTTCCCTGTGTATTTTATCTGCAAGGAAAAACTCAATAAAGATAATCATCGCTATAATGGAGGATTAATCTTCCTCGAATTGAAAAAGGTGAAAAAACAATGAAGGTATCTGTAATTCTTCCAACATATAACGAATCAGGCAATATCATTGAATTGCTGCAAGAAATTATTACCAATATCCCTGAAAATTACGATTACGAATTAATTGTTGTTGATGACAATAGTCCGGATCAGACATGTCAGATTGTAAAGGATGCGTTTTCAAATAATTCAAACGTTATTCCCATACTTCGAACAGAAGATAGGGGTTTGGGAAAATCTATCCGAGCAGGGATTGAACATTCCACGGGAGACCAAATTATTGTCATGGATACGGATTTTACCCATGACCCGGTTGAGATCCCTAAATTACTCCATGTCGGTCAGATTTACGATATTGTAATCGGTTCACGATTCTCTCCGGGGGGCCAAATGCAGGACAGAATGCACTACATAGAGAGTTGGCTCTATAACGGATTATTGAGAATTGTACTGCGTACTCAGGTCCAAGACAACTTAGGTGGTTTTTTTATCATTCATACATCAAAACTAGAAGAACTTCCGTACGATTTGATATTCTATGGGTATGGGGATTATTTCTTCAGGTTATTACATTATTCCCAAATACACAAGATGACAATCGTTGAAATTCCTGCAAATTATACCTCGCGAAAACAAGGATCTAGTAAATCCAATTATTTAAAAATGCTATTTCAATATACAAAAGCAATGATTGCTTTGCGATTTAAGTCAAAATAAAAATTTAAAATAATGGAGAGAAACAAATGTTATCCATTGAACCAGAATTATTTATGTATCTAGTTCTACTTTTTCTTTTCACATTTTTTTGTCATGGCTTATTGTTAATAAACGACGGTATATATTGGGATGGTTGGATGATAACCAGTTGGCAAAAAAAGAAACGATGGGAATTAATGAATCAATTCTTTAGTGAAGTTGGTATGCCCATCCTCTATTATCAGCATAAATATTTTTCATTTCTGCCAAAAGCCAAATATTTCTATAATCTTTTAGCTTTTTTCTCTCTTTTTATTTCTTCAGCCATAATTTTTTTAATAGGAATAAAATTTGTTGCTTTACCTACATCAGTCGCCTTTATTATTGCTCTTTTAATGGTATGTTACCCTGGTCAGCAAATGGGTGTAGAGAGAGTGATCAGTATGCAATATTTTATGCCGACTGCACTATTCTACCTGGCATGCTTTTTCTCATTGGAATCAGTTATGACGAATAGCGAGTATGCAGTATTTTTCCATATTTTGGCAATTGTTTTATTTTTATTGTGCTTTAACATGAATTCATTGTTGATATATTATTGGGGATTTATTGTCTTTTTTGCTCTTTTTACCATTCAGAATTTTTCAATTGGACAATTAGGAATTTTTATTCTCGGGTATATAGAATATTGTATTCTCCCATTCATATATTGGATATTCAAAGAAACTCTATCACCACGGCATGGAAATTATTCAAATTATAACAAAATAATCCCAAGTGGTGAATCAAATCCTTTGGACACTCAACGAATAAAACGAACAATGCACTATTTTTCGTATTTGATTATCTTATCACTAAAAAATGGAGTTAACGGAGTATATATTCAATCAGTTTCTCTTTTGTTTAAAAAGTATGTCCTTTTTTTATTTGCAGTAATCATCACACTATTTGGTTTATTTTTTATCTGGTCTAATGACGTGACGTATAATATTACATCATTTCAGGGGGGTCTGATCTTTTCTTTTGGCATTTTGCTGTTAATTCTCGTAGGAATTCCTTATATCCTAATCGGACAACCATTTGGTTTAAGGGGGTGGGCAACAAAAAATAATGTACTTTTGGGACTTCCCCTATCATTGATAATATTTGGTTTATTTTCAGTTTTTTTTCCGCCAAAATATGTAATATCACTGATATTCATAATCATTGTTTCTAACATAGTTTATTTGAACTATATTTACTTAAGTTGGATTGCCCTCTGGGTAAAATATTGTTCAACACTTTTAAATCTTCAAAAAAACATGAGTTTGAAAAGATTTTCGATTTTCAGAGTTTATGATAATCACTCCGTAAAAGGTTCCTTTGATATCCATCCGGAACATGATGTGGTATATTTAATCTATATGTTTGACTCAATCTGGGAAGATAAATTACGGTTAGGTATATATGAGAAAAAATTTTCTTTAGAGCCTTATTCACAGGAACGAATCAGAGATATTATAAAAAATACAACAATTGATTATGCTTTAAAGGAAATTGATCCTGAAGGTAAACAAGCAATTATTGTCATAACAGACGGAACTCAAATGTTTACTGAAGTAAAATCTGCCATGCGATATATATATTATAAATTTTTCCAGACAGTAGGACTAAATCATTTCTTATTAAATTATTCAAATATTGAGGTCATTGAAATATGAAATTAAGGAAAAATAATCAAAAAGATGCATTAAAATAGACTTTAAAAATTGAAGATGTAAAATGTGATTCATTAATACCGGTGATTACCGTGGACAATACAACAATAGGAATATACGATTTCAACGCTGCCCCCTACGCTTTGGGGGATGTTGCAACATGGATAGAAAATGTTGCAATAACAGCGGAAGAGTCACAATCCATATCCACGGAAATATTTATTATTACCGGTCCTGATCAAAAATATAGTGCTCAATCATTTATTAATCGGGAGAATTATCATCACCATTTTGGAGATCTGTTTCCCGTTTTTTTATTTACGCCAAATCTATCAAAAATTCATATTTACGATGGTTCTCATCGACTTTTCGGAATGGTCCAATTATTTCAGCTACTGAAACAACGAAAAAATGGAAACGATATAGTTCATACATGGCCTTCAGTTAATGATACTATCAGAAAAAAATGGGTTTATTCCTCGCATTCCCGGATAAATAGTTTTTATAATAAAAACAGGTATATCCCCCGACTATCCATATCTCCTGAGTTTTCTGGGATGTATGAATATCCTATCACACAAATAATTAACGATAAGACGATCATTTCTGTAAATATCCGCCAGAGGAAAAACTATCCAGATTATCGCAATACATCAGGAGATACAGCACATTTACTAAGAGATGCTTCCATACAAGAATGGTATGACTTTTTTGCTTATAATGAAATAAACAATCCAGATTGCCTTTTTTTAATATTGGGCGGATATTCAGAATGGGATAACAAACTCTTTCGTTTTAATAATGTAATAATCCCAAGAACAAAAGGGATGAATTTATACGATGAAATAGCATTGCTGCTAAATTCTGATATGTTTTGTGGAAGTTCAAGTGGTTTTGCGCAAATTGCCACATTTAGTACAGTCCCCTACATCATTACAAATATGCAGCCACGTGCAGTGAATGATGCGCTTATCCCATTTGGATCTCCCCGTTACCCATTTGCATTAGACAACCAATATCTATTTTGGGAGAGGGAAAAAACGGATCAATTGATAAACCAATTCGAAAGGGTTCTCAAATCAATTCGTACGTGATACACCATGAGGTTATTTCAAAAAATGTCACTAAATGATGTAATTGGAAGATTTACCCGTGCTTACTTTAAATCATTATGTAATTCTCAATTTGTTATTTTTTTATGCAAGCCAAGATTATTCCAAATAATTCTGTCTGCATTTACAATGCCAAGAATTACATCAACAAAAATCGTATTCGATAAAAAAGACATTGTCAAATTTTTTTTCATGTCATTGCCAATAATCGGATCCTGTTTGGAAAATAATTCAGCCAATCCAGATATATCTCTCAGGAAAATATCATTCGAACCAATATTAAATTATAATCCTAAGAAAATTGTTGAAATTATCCGATTGTTGCCATTATTTCCCGATGATAAATTACTTACAATTGAAATCACCTCTAAGTTATTAAAACGCAGTCCAGAACAAGTTGTATGTTTTGAAAATTTGTCAATATCGGCGATATTTAAAAAATCACAACCGTTTGAAACTAAAAACCAAAAAACCATTCATTTAGACAAACAGACGTTCTATCAAAAAATTAGCAATATACCATCCATATCACCTTATTATTCCACATTAGCAAGAAATTTTATAAAATCATTTCCACCGGGATCAGTTTTTATTTGTGTTAGCTTCATGGGGGATACTGATTTAAATCAACAATTATTATCAAACCAAGATTATGTATCCTTTTTAAATGACATATTAGAGATCAGCCTAAAAATCTACATCATAGTATTTGATCCTGGTTTTGTTACCGATTCTATAACCTGTGACAATTCGCGCATACTCTATTCAAAACAATATGGGTGGTCATTGATTGAAGAAATGGCAATAATCAGTTGTTCAGATATCTTTTTTGGAAACTCCAATATCTATGGTGCAGCGGCAAAACAATTCAATTCCGCTGGTCTGATTTTTTTTGAAGAAGAAGATCAATGGTACAATTTAAAGAATTTAAAAGGTACACCCTATAAAAATGGCATCCGGTTCAATGGAGAAGAATTTAAGGAAATAATCTGCAATTATTTACGTTATTAAAAACAAACCGTAAGGGAGGATTTTGATTGAAAATTATTGTAACTGGTGGAGCGGGATTTATCGGAAGCCATCTTGTTGAGTCTTTAGTCAACCAAGGACGAGAAATTACAATTCTTGATAATTTTACCACAGGACGGTATGAAAATCTGAAACATCTATCCAACAATCCGAATATTAGGATTATTAATACAGATATTTCGAAATTTTCTAATATTCAGCAGTACTTTGAAAATGTCGATTGGGTCTTCCATCTCTCCGCCCTCGCCGATATCGTCCCCTCCATTGTCTATCCCTTGCCCTACCACCATTCAAATGTTGATGGTACGATTGCAGTTCTCGAGGCGTCGAGAAAAGCCAACGTTAAACGTTTCATCTACGCTGCATCATCCTCCTGTTATGGTATCCCCGATGTATACCCCACCCCAGAAACCGCCCCAATCCGCCCGATGTATCCCTATGCGCTCACAAAGTACCTTGGCGAGCAGTATGTGCTCCACTGGAATAAAGTATACAATCTTCCCTGCATCTCCCTCCGCCTCTTCAATGTATATGGTCCCAGGGCAAGGACAACCGGAACCTACGGTGCAGTATTCGGGGTTTTCCTTGCCCAAAAACTGGCTGGAAAACCCTTTACGGTTGTGGGAGACGGGACGCAGACACGGGATTTTACGTATGTTACGGATGTTGTTGATGCATTTGTAAAGGCTGCCGAATCCGATATCAGCGGAGAGGTATTTAATGTTGGATCGGGCGGAACATATAGTGTCAATGAACTGGTCGGATATTTGGGTGGCACGGTAGAATTTATCCCCAAACGTCCCGGGGAACCGGATTGCACGTTTGCGGACATCTCGAAAATTACCCGTCGGTTGGGATGGGGTCCAAAAATGAGTTTTAAAAATGGAGTGAAAAAAATCCTTGAACATATTGGTGAATGGCGTGATGCACCTGTCTGGGACAAAGACACGATTGCAGAAGCAACAAAAGACTGGTTCAAATATCTGGGCAAAGATACATAATATTTCACTATTGAACCAAGTCCGCGGGAGTAAAAATGGAGAAGAATCCAAAAATTAAAACAATCTCGGATCTTGCCGCAATACTACAGAAAACCCGTAACGGAAAACGGATTGTACTTTGTCATGGTGTTTTTGATCTGCTTCATATCGGGCACATCCGATACTTTGAACAGGCGAAAAAACACGGAGATATTCTCGTCGTTACGGTAACACCAGATCGGTTCGTCAACAAAGGTCCGGAGAGACCGGCATTCCCTGAAGATTTGCGTGTGGAATCGATCGCCTCCCTTGAGATCGTTGATTACGTAGCGATAAACGAGTGGCCTACCGCGGTAGAAACCATCCAGATCTTAAAGCCTGATATTTACGCAAAGGGATCTGAATATAAGGACGCAAAAAAGGATATTACCGGTAAAATAATTGACGAAGAGAATGCCATAGATGCTGTCGGGGGTGCTCTCATCTTTACCGAAGATATCGTTTTCAGCTCATCGCGATTAATAAACAAGAATTTTTCTATCTTTCCTGAAGAGACCCGTGAATTCCTCACAAAGTTCTCGAACCGTTATTCTTCTGATGAAGTGCTCCAATTCCTGAAACAAGCGGAAAAATTAAATGTTCTGGTCATTGGTGAAACAATCATTGATGAATATAATTATTGTGAACCGATCGGAATGACAACGAAAGATCCGATCATCGCGGTCAAATATCTCTCAAAAGAAAAATTTGCCGGAGGAATTCTTGCTGCTGCAAACCACCTGGCAAATTTTTGTCATTCCGTTGACATCATCACCCTGCTCGGCGAATTCGAGACCGATGAGGCATTTGTGAGAGAGAACCTCAATAAAAAAATAAATCCCTTCTTTTTTTATAAACGGAACTCCCCGACAATTGTGAAGAGACGGTTCATTGACAATTACCTCACCCAAAAACTTTTCGAACTTCATGAGATCGATGATAGCGAGCTCGACCGAGAACAGGAGACGTTACTGACCGAGGTCTTCCAAGAGAAAATTCCGGACTATGACATCGTGATCGTCATCGATTATGGTCATGGGATGCTCACAAAAGGGCTCATAAAAACCATCTGCGACAACGGAAAATTTCTGGCAGTGAATACGCAGTCAAATGCAGGCAACCGTGGATTCAATGTGATCTCAAAGTACTCAAAAGCGGATTTTATATCCCTGAACCGTTCCGAGCTGAATCTGGAAGAGCGGGATCGACATTGTGGTATCAAAGAAAGTATTACACATGTCTCCAGAAAGATCTCCTGTCCCAAGATCCTGATAACAATGGGAAGATTTGGGAATGTATATTATGATGTAAACGAAGGATTTGCGGAGACCCCGGCATTTGCAGCCCAGGTACTGGACAGGATGGGAGCCGGAGATGCGATGATCTCGCTCTCTTCGCTCTGCGCATTCCAGAACGCACCTAAAGACATTGTTGGTTTTATTGCTAACGCTGTCGCCAGCCAGGCAGTTGCTACAGTGGGTCACCGGAGATCGATCGAGCCCGTGGTTTTATATAAACATATAAGCACTCTCATGAAATGACTAGTTACCATATGCCGGAGCGTTATCGTGGTTGTACAAACATTTTCTGAATACTCTCAGGAATTATGCCGCCTACTCTCATGTATTGAAGTGACGGCAGCCAATGGTAAGAGCGTGGCACTTGAGGAGGGAATGGAGCACGCAATATCAACAATCCTCTCAAAAAAATCCGAGGGAAGAAAGATTATCGTTATTGGTAACGGGGGAAGTGCTGCAATTGCCAGTCACATGCAGAATGATCTGTGCAAAGCAGTGGGCGTGCGATCAATGGTATTTAATGAAGCCCCGCTTCTCAGTGCCTTATCAAATGATCTGAGTTATGCAGCAGCATTTGAAGTTCTGGTTGACCTCTGGGCAGAAGAAGGAGACGTATTGATTGCGATCAGTAGTTCGGGACAATCTGAAAACATTATCTGTGCGGCAGATGCTGCAAGGAATAAGGGCTGTTCTGTAATCACACTTTCCGGGTTTAAAAGTAATAATCCACTCCGACATAAAGGATTGATCAACTTTTATGTCCCTGCAGATCAGTATGGATTTGTTGAGCTCGGGCATTCAATACTGACACATTTTATCTCTGATGCTGCTAAAGATCGCATAAATACATCAGTTCGTACCTGACTCATTAAAAAGGTGATTAATGATCCACGAACAAATTTCTCAGTATTCCCTACGTTGATCCTGATAATCCTTGAACACGGGGAGTTCCATGAAGATTGAGACAGAGAATCACAAATTGATCTATCATCCGGAGCGCGTGAGCGAATGGCTACGAAAGGGGGATTGCTATCCAATATATGTTGAGATTGGACCTACCAACCGGTGCAATCATCGGTGCATATTCTGTGCTCTTGACTGGATAGAAAAAAAATACCAGGATATTAATCCTGATGTGCTAAACCGCGCATTTTACGATATGGCAGCATGCGGTGTCAAATCGGTCATGTTTGCCGGGGAAGGTGAACCGTTCTTACATCCGGACATCTGCGAATTTGTCATAAATGCAAAAACGGCGGGTCTGGATGTATCTATAGCTACCAATGGTGTTCTTTTTACCGAGGATAAGATCAAACAATGTCTTCCGCATTTATCGTGGGTACGGTACAGCCTCGATGCGGGAACCGCGGATACGCATAACAGGATCCATCGAGGCGGGAAAAACGACTTTGATAAAATAGTAGAGAATATTAGAAAAGCAGTTGAGATAAAAAAACAAAATGGTTATCCTGGGGTCATTGGCGTCCAATTATTGATAATTCCAGAAAATTTTGATGAAATAATCCCATTTATTAAAATAATGAAAGAAATTAATGTTGATAATGTCCAATTAAAACCCTACTCACAACATCCACTTAGTAAAAATCGGTATTCTGTGGATGTAACGCGAATGGACCAACTGGCAGAGGAAATTAAAGGGTATAATGATGACTCGTTTCAGGTAATTTTCAGACAGAAATCCGCTCATCGTGTGGTAGAGGAAAAACCCTATACTAAATGTTATGGGCTTCCCTTTTATGCACTTATCGACGCGGATGGAAATATTATTCCCTGTAATCTTTATCATACTCGAACAGAATTTTCCTATGGTAATCTATGCCATGAAACATTTTCTGAAATCTGGCAAAGTAAAAAACGACAGGATGTACTATTAAAACTGAAGGAGATGGGAATTGAAACATGCCGGAAGGGTTGCCGGCTGGATCCAGCCAACCGGTACCTGAATGAACTCAAAAATCCCAACCCGCATGTGAATTTTATCTAACAAACGCACATGAACGCTTACGCATTCACACCCAAAGACATGCAAATTGCTGTTATTACTCGAGGACACTATCAGACGGTGAATGAGGCAAGTTGCATAGGAAACCATGACATGAATTCTCTCCGAGATAATCCGAAATAATTTTTATTGTTGTGGCGAGAAGCTAAGGAGAAGATACAATGAAAATAAAATATAAAATTTTAAAAGCATATACTGTTCTCGTGATTTTGGGGATGCTGTTAACATGAGGGCGACAAATTCAAGTTCTAAAACAAAAAAAAACAAGGATCTTGCGGATATTTCTCGGAGGGTAAGGGGAGAGATCGTAGAGTTATCTCACACTGCTGATGCCATGCATCTGGGTTCTTCCTTATCCTGTGTAGAGATATTAGTAGCACTCTATCATGGGGGATGCCTCAATATCGATCCAAAAAAACCATGTGCCATAACACGGGATCGTGTAATTTTAAGTAAAGGTCATGCTTCGATGACATTCTATACGGTACTTGCCGATACGGGTTTTTTTCCCAAAGACCTGCTCAAAACATTCAATAAAACCGGGAGTCATTTGACTGAACACCCAAACCTGGGTGCATTGCCCGGAATAGAGGCAACAACCGGCTCGCTCGGTCATGGACTTTCACTGGGTCTTGGGATGGCACTTGCAGGACGGATTAATCATCTGCCATACAGGGTATTTGTTATTATGAGTGATGGCGAATGTAATGAAGGAAGTGTTTGGGAAGCGGCTATGCTTGCTCCGGCGCAGAAAATTGAAAATTTAGTAGTAATAATCGATTTTAATCGCTGGCAAGCTACTGGCAGAAGTGAAGAAATTATGGCATTAAATCCCCTGAAAGAAAAGTGGGAGTCTTTCGGGTGGAGTGCCTATGACGTTGACGGGCACGATTTTTCCGCTTTATTAGATGTCTTGTCTGCAATTCCCGATGGATCGGGAAAACCCATTGCAATTATTGCCCATACGGTGAAAGGAAAAGGGGTCTCTTTCATGGAAGATGATAATAACTGGCATTACAGGGTTCCTAGTGTAGTAGAAGTCAAAAAAGCGAAGGAAGAACTCGGGTTACAATGAGATCCGCATTTGCTCAGGAATTGACCGATCTGGCATCATCCGATGAAAGAGTGATCATTCTTTCCGGAGACATCGGAAACAAGATGTTTGATGATTACCAGGAAAAATTTCCCTCCCGTTTTATCAATTGCGGTATCGCAGAGGCAACCATGATGAGCATTGCCGCAGGACTGGCGATATGCGGGATGCGCCCGTTCATTTACACCTTCACTACATTCGATACGACGCGCTGTTTCGAGCAGATACGCGTAGATCTCTGCTTCCAGAATCTTCCGGTAGTTATTATCGGGCTTGGGGGTGGGTTAACCTATGCACCTCTCGGACCAACCCATTATATCTGCGAAGATATTTCGATACTGCGATCGTTACCCAACATGACCGTTCTTTGTCCAGGAGATACCGTTGAAGTACGGTGCAGTATCAGGGAAGCCATGAAACAAAATGGACCGGTCTATATCCGCATTGGCAAGAAAAATGAACCGGTGGTCCACAAGGAAACACCGGATTTCCAGATCGGAAAAGCCATAACCTGCAAAACGGGTAAAGATGTCTGTATTATTTCAACAGGCACAATTCTTCCCAATGCACTCAAAGCAAGTGCATTACTCGAAGAAAAAAAGATTTCTGCGCAGGTTGTTCATTTCCATACCGTTAAACCTCTTGATCTCACAACACTATCCGCCATTTTTTCACAATTTGATCTGGTAGTTACTCTTGAAGAGCACAGTCTCATCGGGGGATTGGGGAGTGCCATAGCTGAATGGTATGTAGATCATTCTGAAAGAAAAGTAAAAATAATACGGTTAGGAACCCGTGATGAATTTTTATATACGACAATCCACCAGAATGAGGCACGGGATTATTATGGGCTTTCGCCAGAAAAAATTGCAGATGCCATTAAAAGACAGTATAACAATAAAGGAACAATCTCATGAAAACTGATGCAGCAATATTGACCGAATTAGATAAACCCCTGGTGGTTACGGATATTGAAATACCCTCGCTAAAGCTAGGGCAGGTATTAGTGGATATTTGTTTCAGCGGGATCTGCCACACCCAGTTGTCTGAGTGCAAAGGACACCGTGGAGAGGATAAGTTTCTCCCCCATTGCCTCGGTCACGAAGGGAGTGGTGTAGTCCGTGAGATCGGAAACGGGGTAACAAAAGTAAAGATGGGGGACAAGGTAATTATATCCTGGATAAAAGGTTCGGGTGCTGATGTCTCCAGTACCGTTTATCAATGGGGGAATACACGAGTCAATGCCGGCGGAGTGACAACATTTAGTCGTCAATCCGTGATCAGCGAAAACCGGTTGACGGTGATCCCCAATAACATTTCTATGGAGGTGGCGGCCTTAATCGGGTGTGCGGTGCCAACCGGAATGGGGGCGGTTCTCAATACTGCACAGCCACGCCCGGGTCAGAGTATTGTCATATTTGGGACTGGCGGGATCGGTCTGTGTGCAGTTGCCGGGGCGGCGATTTCCGGCTGCGCTCCAATTATTGCGATCGATATTAATCCCGAAAAGTTACACGTTGCAAAAAAAATGGGGGCCACGAATTGTATCTGCTCAAAAACGGTTAACCCTGCCGAAGAAATCATGAAGATTTGTCCAAGGGGCATTGATTTTGCAATTGAAGCAACCGGAATACCTGATGTGATGAACCAGGCACTTACCTCAGTACGTGCTCAGGGAGGTATTGCGGTGGTTATAGGAAATGCAAATTTTAACGACCGGTTGGTGATCGATCCCAGGCAGCTGAATATGGGAAAACAATTGCGGGGGACATGGGGCGGAGATAATAATCCTGATATCGATTTTCCACGGTATTGCCAGCTCGTAAAATATGGACGATTGAATCTTGATCCCCTCATGAGCCCTCCCTATTCATTACGTGATATTAACCAAGCGCTCACGGATTTAGCCATGGGTCGTGTCGTACGTCCTTTAATCGATATGTCACGGGAATAAGAGGTTCTGATGATACTTGGTATCGATTTTGATAATACCATCGTCTGTTATGATCACGCATTTTACCGCGGTGCCTTGGCAAAAGGATTAATCCCGCCATCAATTCCCCAGGCAAAAAATGAGATCCGGAATTACCTGCGGGATAACGGGCAGGAAGAAGCGTGGACGGAACTCCAGGGTTTCGTGTATGGGGCATGTATGAACAAGGCGGAACCTTTCCCAGGTGTCATTGAATTCTTTCAGAAGTGCCGCTGTCTCGCCATTCCTGTGTTTATTATCAGTCATAAAACACGGTTTCCTTACAGAGGGACACAATATGATCTTCATGCCGTTGCATTTGACTGGATTACAAAGCATGAACTTTATCTCATGGATGATGCCCATTTGTCAGATAACGTCTTTCTTGAACTGACAAAAGAAGAAAAAATTCAGCGGATTAAAATACAGAAGTGTACCCATTTCATCGATGATCTCCCTGAGTTTTTATCTGAACCGGCATTTCCCCGGGGTGTGCATCGGATACTTTTCGATCTGCACCACCTGCATGCTGACGCAGATGCCGATACCCGGGTAAGTTCCTGGTCAGAATTGCTCGAATGGTTATCAGAACAAAATCCTGCCTGATATGACATCGAAAATATTCATTAACCGTGTTACGGCACTCCTGAAGGCAGCAGGGCATCACGAATCTTTTGAATTGAGACCCCTGACAGGGGGAGTGAATAACCGGATATTTCTCGTACGACGGGATAACCGGACCATCGCCGTACTCAAACAGTACTATCACCACAGACATGACCTGCGTGACAGGTTATCTTCAGATTATGGTTTCTCACGATTTCTCTGGGATCACGGCATACACCAGATAACTATGCCCCTTGCGTCTGACCCTCTCCATCATCTTGCGCTTTTCAGCTATATCGATGGACAAAAGATGGTACATTCTGAAATTACTGGACAGCATATCAATCAGATGATTGATTTTTATTTTGCGATCAATACCTACCGGGCGTCAGAAGGTGCCAGGTTACTGCCGGATGCATCTGAGGCCTGCTTTTCCCTTGCAGAACATATCCGATTGACAGAAAACCGTGTCCAGAACTTGGAAAAAATCAGGGGGCGATCAGAAACCGACAAAAGAGCAGAACAGTTTATCCAAGACAAATTACTGCCGATGTGGGAGAGTGTAAAATATACGGCCTGTCAGAAAGCAGAGGAGGCAACTCTTGTCCTGGACGATATAATCCCAGACAGTGATAAACGCCTGTCCCCTTCTGATTTTGGTTTCCATAACGCACTGGCGGATAAGGAAGGCACATTATTCTTTATGGATTTCGAATATGCCGGCTGGGACGATCCGGCAAAAATGGTCTGTGATCTCTTTTGTCAGCCCCAGGTTCCAATACCACTACGGTTCTATCCATATATCATTGAAAAAATTGTGAATGATCTCGGTAATCCCGGCATGCAGCGACAGAGAATCGAGATGTTGTTGCCTGTGTATACGATTAAATGGTGTTGTATTGTCCTCAATGAATTCCTTCCGAGGGGAAGATCCCGCAGGGCATTTATGAAAAACACGCTGAATCTAGAAGTGAACAAGGAAGAACAACTGCAGAAATCAATGAATATCATTAAACATCTCAGGAACGGTGAGGATCGGTATGCCGGAAATTGATTTTATCTCTTCAGTACATAGAAAAACAAAACGAAACTATCTTGAACGGGTATGCGAATTTCCCAAGGCACAAGCCGCAGAAATTGCAAAAAAATTTGATTTTGATTATTGGGACGGGGACAGGAAATACGGATATGGCGGGTTTTATTACGATGGTCGCTGGAAAGATGTCGCTTGCACATTACGGGATCATTACCACCTGAAAAGCGGGGATAAAATTCTTGATATCGGGTGCGGGAAGGGCTTTTTGCTCTACGATCTGATGGTGGCAATTCCGGGAGTTGAGATTTATGGTATTGATGTATCCCGGTATGCACTCAATCATGCCAAGGAGGAAGTGATACCGTTTTTATATGAAGGGAGAGCGGAATGCTTACCGTTTGAAGATAGTGCATTCGATCTTGTTATTTCAATAACGACGTTACATAACCTCTATTGTTTCAATCTTGAAAAAGCGTTGAAAGAAATTGAACGTGTTGGGAAAAAAAACAAATATATTGTTGTTGAATCGTACAGGAATGAAGTGGAAAAAGTTAATTTGCTCTATTGGCAATTAACCTGTGAATGTTTTTTCACTCCTGAGGAATGGCGGTGGTGGTTTGAAAAAACAGGATATACCGGGGATTATTCATTTATTTACTTTGAATAACTGAAAAAATTTCTAAGAAAAATTTTTTACCAAATTACCAGATGCGATATGGGATGAAAAAAATGGAAAAAATTGTTGTTATCGGGAGTAATTCTTTTTCGGGAAGCGATTTTATCGATTACGCATTATCAGAGACAAATTATGACATACACGGAATAAGCCGATCTCCAGAAAAAACCTCATTATTTCTTCCCTATAAAAAAAATCCAAACCTCAACCGCTTTACATTTCACCAGATGGATCTGAATCAGAATATGGCGGAGTTAAAAAAATTACTCCTTGATATCAAACCTCAATTTATCATAAATTTTGCAGCACAGAGCGAGGTTGGGCCAAGCTGGGAACATCCTGAACAATGGTTCCGTACAAATGCGGTCGCTATTGCCGAGTTAGGAAATTTTCTCAAAGACCAGGACGGGTTACAACGATATGTCCATATTTCATCTCCTGAAGTGTATGGCACCTGTGAAGGGATTGTAAAGGAAGATGCCCCCTTGAATCCAAGTACACCCTATGCAGCATCAAAAGCCGCGGGAGATCTCATGCTCTTTACCCTAGTAAAGAATTTTAATTTTCCCTTGGTAATGATCCGGTCCACAAATGTCTATGGTGCGCACCAGCAGCTCTTTAAAATCATACCACGGGCAGTTATTTTCCTGAAAAAAGGGAAAATTATCGAATTGCATGGCGGGGGGCAGGCAGTCAAGTCATATATTCATATCAGGGATATTTCCCGGGGGGAATTACTCGCGACATTACATGGAAAGAATGGTCAGATATACCATTTATCTCCGGATGCAGGAATATCGATACAAGATGTCGTAAGGATGATTTGTGAAGAAATGGGCAAAGATATTGATTCATGTACAAAAACCGTTGCGGAACGAACTGGTCAGGATAAAGCGTATGTCATCGATTCAACGAAGGCACGCGGGGAATTGGGGTGGAATCCAAAAATCCCGCTGAATGAAGGATTGAGGGATGTGATTCGCTGGATTGAAACAAATTGGAATGAGATCTCATGCCAACCTCTTGAATATGTGCATAAGCCCTGATAAAGAAAAGTTGGATTTATCCTGAAAGATACATTGGGATATCAGACCAATCAAGAGACGTATAACTGATTATCGAAAACCATGGTGAAGGTTGTTGATAGCGGAATGCCAAAGGATGTAATCTATTCATGATAAGCAACAAAGATGTAGGTATAAACTATGGAAGATATCTTTTCATTTAGGGGGATATACATTGAAAATCCTATCAGAGAGTACGGGTTATTCTCTATTCTCTTTGGAACACCTGACATCTTTAAAAACCCGGAGGGATACGTCAATTGTAATGAACATACGGAATTAAAGATTTGTTATCGGAACATTTCAATAATGTGTTTCTTTTTTCACTGGATGATAAAGAAATGCTTACAGGTTTATCCGATGGCCCATTATCTTCTGGCAGTCTGTTGCGGGATAAAGGAAAACAGAGATGTCCTGAAATGAGGCAAACCAATACATCTCTTATTATTGGTGCAGATGGCGTTATGGGTAGTGCATTAAAGAAATATCTCATTTCGCGCAAAAAAAAGGTTATTGAGAGTACCCGCCGTAGAAATACCTGCACAACCTCCAGGATCTTTCTCGATCTATCCGTTGAAGTTGATGACGAGTGGACTCCTCCTCCTGATGTTTCGGTGGCATACCTTTGTGCAGCGGTGACATCTTTAGAGAAATGCTCTACCGACCCGGTTCAAAGTGCACAAGTGAATGTACATAATACCGTAAAACTTGCCAAAAAATGTATGGAACAGGGGGTATTTGTCATATTCCCTTCAACCAACCTTGTTTTTGATGGCACGGTTCCATTTCGGAAAATCCATGACGATGTATCCCCCAGAACAGAATATGGCAGGCAAAAAGCAGAGGCGGAGAAGAGATTGCACTCACTTGGTGAGGATCTTGCTATCGTCCGTTTCACCAAGATTATTGATCCTCACCTGCCTCTCATCACCCGTTGGCTTGAGTCGCTGAGATCAAACCACGTCATTCATCCATTTTCAGATTATGTTATGGCCCCTATACCATCTTCTCTCGCGATTGAGTGTCTCTACCGGATAGCTAAAGACAGACTGCGGGGCATACACCATATATCTGGACCTCAGGACATTTCTTATGCTGATGTTGCTTATCATATAGCACACCGATTAAATGCTGAACCGAACCTGGTGTCATCGATCAAAATTGGAAATTCCGGCGTCTTTCTCGAACATAATCCCCTCCATACCACACTTGACTCAACAGAAACCGGAAAAAAACTGGGGATAAAAATTCCCGAAGCGTTATCATCAATAGATATGGTGTTTTTTCCATGACAGCCACTTCCGCAAATCCATTACAAAATCAGAAAAAAACCCAAACATGCCATATCTGTGGAAATACCAATCTCGAACTATTTGAAAGATATTCCCATTTTCACCGTGTTACCTCTGATTGTAAGCCCTGGACGGATGGTGGCAAGCTTGCATTATGTCATTCATGCGGGTGCGTACAAAAACTGATTGATTCCCTGTGGCAATCTGAAGCGGAACAGATTTACAAGGGATATTCGATTTATTACCAGAGTGACGGATTGGAACAGGCAGTATTTGAACAGGAATCCGGCATTCCTTCTTCAAGATCCTCAAAATTATTGAATTGCATCAACCCGATCATAAAATTGTCAAAAACCGGAAAACTGCTTGATATTGGATGTGGCAATGGTGCATTGCTTTGGCAATATTATCAGAGATATCCGGATTGGATATTATATGGTACTGAACTGAATGATAAATATAAAAACAAGGTTGAATCAATTCCCCAGGTACATTCATTGTATGTCTGCAGTCAGCCGGATAACATTCAGGAGACATTTAACTGCATCACCATGGTGCATGTTCTGGAACATATCCTCAATCCGGGAGATTTCATTCGAAAAATCCATAGCCGCCTTGATGATGACGGCATCCTTGTTATTCAAGGACCTGTTTTTGTAAAAAATCCATATGATTTACTAATTGTGGATCACTGCACGCATTTTAGCAAATCCACGTTATGTGCATTGCTTCAAAAATCAGGTTTTGAAGTAATCTATTCTTCAACAACGTGCATCACAAAAGAACTAACCGTCGTCGCCATGAAAAGAAACGATAAAATCCAAGAAACACTTCTACCTGACATTACAAAGGCATCTGATACTGTAATCAGGTGCATCGATTGGCTGGATTCCAATATCAGGGATTCAATCGCTCATGCAAAGAACGGGCATTTTGGGATTTTTGGGACTTCAATCGCTGCAACTTGGTTATTTGGCGAGTTGTCGGGGGAAGTACAATTTTTTGTGGATGAAGACCCAAATCGGATTGGTAAAATGCATTTGGGATGCCCGGTTTATCACCCGAACAATATTCCCAAAAATAGTTTTGTATTTATACCCTTTTGTCCAAATCAGGCACATCAGATTGGTAAGAGAATTGCAAATAATCGGAATAACATTAAGTTAATAATCTCCTCCAAAACTGAGAAGGGATTTATTTGAATTTGGCGGTCTTTATCGATCGGGATGGTGTTCTTAATCAGGATCCACCCCATTATGCACATCGGCTTGATCAACTGGCACTTATACCTCGAAGTGATGATGCGATTAAACTATTGAAAGATAATGGGTATCTTGTAATAGTAATTTCAAATCAGTCGGGCGTTGCACGGGGTTATTATACCGAGAATGAAGTTTCTTCGTTTAATATTGCTCTATTAACGGAAATAAAAAAAAATGGTGGAGATATTGATGCCATTTATTATTGTCCTCACCATCCTGATGCGAAAATTGAGAAATACAGATTAACCTGTAATTGCAGGAAACCTAAGCCAGGGATGCTCCTTCAAGCCGCAGAAGAACATAATATTGATCTGCAGAAATCGTACGTTGTCGGGGATAAATGGAGTGATATTGAAGCAGGGAAAAATGCGGGATGCCAGACAATTTTAGTACTAACGGGTCATGGAACAGATGAATCGTTAAAAATGAAAGATGATAATTGTCCTTTAGCTGCAGATTTGTATGAAGCAGTAAACAAATATATTATTGGAAAAAGCAACTCAATAGATGTTAAAGAAATTTAAGCACGTCAAGAAGAAATTAAATTGATTAATGCCAATATATTAAAAACTCTAAGGGGGATATTATGCAAATATTTATTGATACCGCAGATATTTCTGAAATTGAAAGATTTGCATATTTAATTGATGGGGTCACCACAAATCCGACATTATTTGCCAACCTGGGTAAATCGTCTTCTATGGAAGAAGTTATTAGAGAAATTGCAAAAATTATTCGCGGACCTATTAGTGTGGAAGTAATCAGCGAGAATTGTGAAGAAATGGTCAAGGAGGCTCAACAACTGACAAAGTTGTCTCCAAACATTGTTATTAAGGTCCCCATGAATGAAGAAGGGTTAAAAGCATCAATTATTCTGAAAAAATTAAAAATAAAAACAAATATTACCTTGATATTTTCTGCAAATCAGGCATTATTGGCTGCAAAAGCAGGTGCGACATATGCAAGTATATTTGTTGGCAGATTGGATGACCAGGGATCTGACGGCATGCAGGTTGTGAGAGACAGTTTGGAAATTTTTAGAAATTATTCGGTTGATACCAAGATAATCGCAGCAAGCATCAGAAATCCAAGTCATGTTCTGAATGCAGCCAAAGAAGGCTGTCATATTGCCACAATTCCTCCAGCCATAATCAGTTTAATGATGCACCATCAACTTACTGATGTCGGATTAGAGCAATTTATTAATGATTGGAAGAAGGTTCATCAATAATTTTTTGCTCATTCATGAATATTCATTGAGTGGTATTAGAACACTCATCAATTTTTATACACATTTCATTAAATTCATTTTTTATTACTTCGTAATTATCATCATCCCAAACTAACTTTTGAAATTTCGAAAAATATAATGGCTGATCCCCAACAGTCAAACCAATAGAATTGAGATTTTTTTCTGTTGTTATATATACAGAATCAGTAATAAGTTTAAAGATTAGACACCGACATTTGTTATTGAACCAGGATAGAGTCATTGGCCCACCACTCACAAACAAATTCAAATAACTCATTTGATATAATGCTGATCTTATCTCAAGATTCCAGCTTGCCTCAAAAAAAATTGTTAATCCGACTATCTCCTTCGGAATGGATTCAAAAGCCCTTTCTGTATCTCTAATGATAACTGGGAAGTAAATATCTTGATCGAGGGAGCGAGCAAATTTTACCCAATTTTGAATATTACTATTTCTATCAAGTTCATATGATGCCTCACGCAGCGTAATTGTCACTACTTTTTTTCCCTTGCAATTCTTATAGATCCAATCTGAAACAAAATCACATGCAGTCTGAGTTGCAGAGAGACTAGGTACAGATGGGTTATCCGGAGTTACTCCCATCTGGAAAATATTTTTATTTGGGCTTATTGGGACATTAACGAGGTAATGATCGGGAAATATATGTTCTGCAAGAAGATTCTCTATTACCTGGGCTTCTATTCTTGATGTACATACCGTCAATTGTTTACATGAGGGCATCAGCCAACAACAAGGGACTAAAATATTTCTCACACGCCATTCAAGATATGCGAACCTGATTTTTTCTTTATCAGGGGTCATACTCTGGTAATATTCAAAATATCCTTTTGCAAAACCTTGGTTTGAACCAGGCACGATTATGACATGTAGCGATTTTAATCCTTTGACTACACGAATTTTTTCGGCAAAAATGAGAAATGGGATTATATCAAATGATGCAGACATCACATCAAGATCATAAAAAGCATATATTACATTCTTTTGACGAAAGCTTTTATCAAGAAATTTTTTCCTTATCATAGTCAATTGATACTTAAATTCAATAAAAATATTGCCGATCAGATAATAGGGCTTTTTGATAAACTGGTATATTTGAATCTTTTTTTCCGATAATGCCGTATTATAATTGAATGAGGCATATTGATTAAAAATACAAAAAAATTCACTATTTTTACAAGTTGGATGATCATTTGCCTGAAATTTTTTTATAGGAGAGTTCATCGAAATCACTACTTGTCAGAATGTGTAAATAAACGTGACACTAAGATAGTCATGTTACATTATATATTTTAGGTGTTTGATTAAGTGATAAAACACTATCATTTCAAGTAGTACATTTTTTTTACTTCTTATTTCAAATTTTAGATTATCTGAAAATTATAAACCTAATACATTTCTTATAAAAGAATCCAATTAAAATAAGGACCAGCTAAGAAAGAGGGATCCATAGACATACTACAATATTTATTCATGATACGTAAAAACAATTACAAAATTTTAACAAATTGTACAATTAAAAGATACAGCTGAACGAACATTATCATAAGTGAGGCAAAACAATAATGAATTTACTAATCCTCGGCGTCACCGGTATGCTTGGTCATAAACTGATGCAGGTGCTCTCGCAACGATATACCGTTACCGGAACCGTGCGGGGAGACGCATTAAATCTTGCCAAACATCCGGTTTTTTCAGGCTTGCATATTGTGGGGAATATCCGTGCGGATGATCTTACGGGTATCCAGCAGGTAATAGAAAAAATAAGACCAGATGTCATAATCAACTGTATCGGGATTGTAAAACAACTGCCTGCAGCACAGGATCCATTACAGAGTATTGCCATCAACGCACTCTTCCCACACCAGCTTGCACAAATTTGCAGACAAAAAAACATACGATTTATTCATATCAGTACTGATTGTGTTTTTTCCGGAACACTAGGATATTATTCCGAGATGGATCGTTCTGATGCAGACGATCTCTATGGAAAAACAAAATTTCTTGGAGAAGTGGCTTACCCCGGCTGCCTGACAATTCGTTCATCAATAATCGGACGGGAGCTCAGCACCGGCCACGGACTCATCGAATGGTTCCTGAGCCAGGAAGGAAAAACTATATCCGGATATAAAAAAGCAATATTTTCCGGATTGACCACAATAGCGCTGTCAGAGATCATTGGTCAAATCATTTCTGATTATCCGGAACTACACGGTGTCCTGCAAGTTGCATCCAAACCTATCAGCAAGTTTGATCTTCTCAATCTGGTGAAAAAAATCTATAGCATGAACATCATAATCGAACCGGATGAAACCGTTATAAATGATCGCAGTTTGAATGCGGACAAATTCAGGAAAAAAACAAACATTAAGATTCCATCATGGGAATATATGATAGACCAGATGTATCGGGATCCCACACCCTACACACATTTACGGGGAAAACATGTTCAGCAATAAAACAATTCTCGTTACCGGCGGGACAGGATCGCTTGGAAAAGTATTGATCCGACGCCTTCTTTCAGGAGAAGTAGGAACGCCGAAAAAAATTATTGTTTTATCCCGTGATGAGGCAAAACA